>ERZ1034946.193-NODE-193-length-42954-cov-26.075550_pt1 | contig 42954 bp, 30 predicted proteins | sample MGYA00520591_ERZ1034946 | MGnify/ENA primary metagenome ERZ1034946 (study PRJEB33766, sample SAMN09781753) | gut metagenome | biome: gut microbiome | host: Homo sapiens | place: Madagascar | study: EMG produced TPA metagenomics assembly of the PRJNA485056 data...
GAGTAGAGAAGAAACAAAAAGAATTAAACAGAATTAAAAAAACAGAGAAGAAACAAAAAGAAGTAAAAGAAACGGACAGAATTAAGTAGAGAAGCAACTAAAAAGAAGCCAATAGAATCAAAAGGCTTAATAAAATCGAAAAAGAAAAGAATCGAAAAAGAAAAGAATCGAAAAAGAAATCGAAAAATAACAAAATTGGAAAAGAATCAGAAAGGAGGAGACAAAGCATGGAGAGCAGCGCCCTGGTATATATTATATTGACAGCTATTGTGGTTGCGTTCGGATGGCTGGTGTGTAACGGTGACTATGTGGCTGTGCGTCTGCCCGGCAGGGAGAATCAGGTACTGCCTACGACAGCACCTGCGTCAACCGGCTGCGACAGGCAGCAGGCACGCAACCGTGTCGCAGAATTCGCTATCTTTGCCCTCCTGTCCGGCGTCTCCGCCTGCCGTATCGCCGTGGGCGGCGATTACTGGGTCTACTGGCTGAAATTCCAGCTGATCGATCAGGGGAGACACGTCTCCTATGAAAAAGGCTTCGTGTGGCTGGTAAAATTCTTCCATCTGATCTTCGGTGAGGGCTCGTATCTCCCGATTTTCGGCTTCTTTTCTCTGATCACGGTATTTTTCTTCCTGAAGGCACTGCATGATCAGGCGGACTGGTATGTATTTTCCCTGTTCCTGCTGATGACGCAGGGATTTTACTTTAACAGTATGAATTCGGTGCGATACTATTTCGCGCTGGCACTGGCAATGTATGCACAGAAATATGTACTGCGTGGAGAATACGGGAAATTCATTCTCTGGGTATTGCTCGGATGTACGATTCACAAATCCATTTTGCTGGTGATTCCGGCGTATATTGTTGTAGATCTGCTGTCGCGCGTACACCTGAAAAAATGGCATTATGCGTTGGGCGGCATACTGGTATTGTCCCTGATCTTCGGACAGGATCTCTACCGGAGCATCATTTTCAAGTTCTATCCGTATTACAAAGACTCCATGTTTGACAACGGACAGCTGTCCTATGTGAATATCGCGAAATGCCTTGCTGTGATGGTCTTGTGCCTGATTTTTTGGAAGGACAGTATCCGGGATAACCGCAGAAACCGGTACTATTTCTACCTGAATCTGGCAGGACTGCTGCTGTATGCCTGCGGTTCCTTCATTCCGGAGGTGTCCCGTGTGGCATATTATTTGATCCAGTCACAGATTTTCCTGATTCCCTGTGTCCTGAAGGATGCGAAAAAAGGGTGGTTCCGGAACCTGTGTATCGTGGGTGTTGCCGCAGCGTATTTGGTGTATTTTGGGATGCTGCTCAGGGGGATGTATGATGTGGAGATCAGATTGCTGCCTTACCTGAATTGGATATTTAATTGATGTCAGGGTGCTATGTGCCAGTGGCATATGTTTAGCAGGGACCGAAGCGGAGAAGTGGGAGTGCGTAGCGCGAAGCAATCCGCAGGCATCAAAGTCGGGGACTTTAGACCCGACATCATTTCATTAAAAGAGGATTTCATTTATGAGAGTACTGTGGGTCTGCAATATTATGCTCCCGGTGATTGCCGAGGCATTGCATAGAGAAGCTTCCAATAAGGAAGGCTGGCTGTCCGGACTGCTGTCGCAGGTCGCGACCCGGGAAGACGCCGATATGACGCTGGCAGTAGCGTTCCCGGCACCTGCAGATGCGGAAGCACCGTGGGGACTCCGCGTGGCAGTCCCCCGGACGAACCCGTGCGCGACAGGCGAATACAATATCATGTGTTATGGATTTCGCGAGGACACGGTACACCCCGATCGTTACCAGCCGGAGCTGGAAGAAGAACTGCGTAAAATTACGGAAGATTTTCATCCGGATGTGATCCACTGCTTTGGTACGGAATATCCCCATACGCTGGCGGTCTGCCGTGTCTATCCGCATCCGGAGAGAATCCTGCTGGGGATCCAGGGCATCTGCAGCCTCTGCGCGGAAGCCTATTTCGCCGATCTCCCGGAGCGAGTGACGCGGAAGGTGACCTTCCGGGATCTGGTGAAACGGGACAGCCTGCGCAGCCAACAGGAGAAATTCGCCCGCAGAGGTGTGATGGAGAGACAAGCTATCGGTCTGGCAGGAAATATCACCGGCAGGACAACATGGGACCGGGAGGTGACCACCGGATGGAATCCCGGAGCACAGTATTATCCTATGAATGAGACCCTGCGCGCTTCCTTCTATGAAGGAAGCTGGACCCCGGAACACTGTGAACCTCACAGTATCTTCGTCAGTCAGGGAGATTATCCGCTGAAGGGCTTGCATTATCTCCTGAAAGCATTGCCCGGGATCCGTGGGAAATTCCCCGATGTGCAGGTGTATGTGGCGGGAAATGATCTGACGGCATACCGCACGCTGAAGCAAAAACTGAAGATCTCCGCCTACGGACAATATCTGAGGAATCTGATCCGGGAGGGGCAGCTGGAAGACTGCGTGCATTTCACGGGGAGACTGACGGAACAACAGATGCGGGAACGACTCCTCCGGAGTCACCTGTTCCTGTGTTGCTCTTCCCTGGAAAATTCGCCGAACTCCCTGGGAGAGGCGATGCTGCTGGGAGTGCCCTGTGTCAGCACGGAAGTGGGTGGAATCCCCAGTCTGTTTGATGGCGGTAAAGATGGCCTGTGGTGTGCAGGACACACACTTGTTTCCGATACGCCTGATGACAAAGCGGATAACGAAGCAGACACAGAAGACTTGAAAGAGGATATAAAAGCAAACTATTTTGAAAATAGAAAAAATAACGCATGCAATCAAAAAACAAATGCTACAAATGAATTGGAAAATATTGTAAATTCTATGACAAAATCCATCATCGAAATGTGGAGTTCCCCGGAGAAAATGCTGGAATACTCCAAAAATGCAAGAGAACATGCAAGAAAAACCCACGATAAAGAGAAAAATTTTGCAAAATTGCAGGAAATCTATGCAAAGATAGCGGAAAGGCAGGGGTGAGAATGCAGGTGGTATTTGTCTCTAATTATTTTAATCACCATCAGCTGTCCTTCTGCGATGCATTGTATGAACTCCTGGAAGGAAGCTTTTGCTTTCTGCAGACCCAGCCGATGGAAGAAGAACGGGTGAAGATGGGATGGCAGGCCGAGGAGAGACCGTACGTGCGCTATGTACAGCCGGACGGTACGACTACGGGCGGTCCGGAAGCATTTACAGCCTTCACGGGCTGGAATCCTGACGAAGTGACTGCGGATAATGAATGGCGGAACCTGCTGCTGACGGCGGATGTGGTGATCTTCGGCGGATGCGATGATGAGAGCTACATCCGGGAACGTCTGGCGGCGGGAAAACCCATCTTCCGCTACAATGAGCGGCTGTATAAAGGAGGACAATGGAAAGCCATCACTCCCAGAGGACTGCTGCAAAAGTATAAAGACCATACCCGATACCGTAAGGCACCGGTGTATTTCCTATGTGCCGGTGCCTATGTGCCCTGCGACCTGGGGATCATTCATGCTTATCCGGAGAAAATGTTGCGATTCGGATATTTCCCGGAGACCAGGGAGTATGGACCGGAGGAACCGTTTTCCCATAAGAAAAAAGGAAGCATCCTGTGGGCAGCCCGCATGATCGACTGGAAACATCCGGAGCTGGCAGTGAAGACAGCAGCCTATCTGAAAACCCATCTGGAAGGGATTCCTTTTCACATTACGATGATCGGCGGAGGAGAACTGGAGGAAGAAGTACACAGCCTGGCAGAAGAGCTTGGCGTGACGGAGGAGATCACCTTCGCAGGATTCCGGAGCCCGGAGGAGGTCCGGGCAGCCATGGAGGAATCTGAGATCTATCTGGTCACCAGTGACCGGAAGGAAGGCTGGGGGGCGGTGGTCAATGAAGCCATGAACAGCGGCTGCGCCGTCGTGGCGGACCACATGATCGGTGCGGCTCCCTGGATGATCCGTCAGAAGGAAAACGGGATCCTCTACCGCGACGGCTGTGAACAGCAGCTGCAGAAATGCGTTGCAGAACTGCTACAGGATCCGGCAGAATGCCGCAGACTGGGAGAAGCGGCGCAGCAGACCGTCCGGACGGCATGGAATGCACGGACCGCCGCGGAGAGACTGGTCAGACTGTGTCGTGAGATGGGATTCCTAACCGGTGCCTCCGGCACCGGGAATGCCCCCGGCACCGGATCGGCAGAGCCGGTCCGGTGCGCAGACGACCAATGCTTTCCGGCACCGCCCGTTCCGCTGCTGTGGACAGACGGCCCCTGTTCCCCGGCCCCGGTGATCCCGGAGCGACGGATGTATCGATATTTAACGGAAAGAAAAGAAGAGGACAGAACGTGAACAACGAGACAAAACAGCCGCTGATCAGTGTGATCGTGCCGGTGTACAATATCATACCTTATCTGCCCCGGTGCGTGGAAAGCCTGCAAAGACAGACTTATGGCAATCTGGAGATCCTGCTGATCGACGACGGCTCCACCGACGACACCCCGGCGCTGTGCGACCGGCTGGCGGCAAACGACCCACGTATCCGCGTTTTCCACAAGGAGAACGGCGGACCCTCTTCCGCGAGGAACTTCGGACTGGAACAGGCCGCCGGGGAATACGTGGGATTCGTGGACAGCGATGACTATGTGGATGCCGATATGTACGAGCACCTGTACCGGGCGATCACAGCCACACATTTGCCCATTGCACAGGTGGGCAGGGATGAGATCAATCAGGACGGCAACATCTTACCGAACATCTGTGAGCCGGTATCTGAAGAACAGGTGATCCCGGCAGAGGATTTCTTAAAAGAACTGCTGATGCACCGGGGAGACTGCTCCTTCTGCACCAAACTGTTGAAAAAGGATCTGTTCATAAAGGAAAAATTCCCGGTGGGAGCGCTGAACGAGGATTTCCACCTGCTGGTGAAGCTGCTGACGGATGAGGAGAACAACGTTCCCGGGATCGCGTGCATTCCGGGTCAGACCTATCACGTATTTTACCGACCGGACAGCAACACCAGAGATAAAAACCGGTTCTCCCGAGTGTTCGCGGACAACATCGATAACGCGGATATGGTACTCCGGCTGGTGGAGGAGAGATATCCGGAGCTTAAGGAGATCGCCTTCCGGTTCGGTGTCTTCCAGAGACTGGACTACATGCTGCATATTCCTATCGCACAGATGACCGGGGACAATGCGTTCTACCGCAACGTGGTGAAGAGCCTGCGGAAGGGATGGTGGCAAGCCATGAGAAACCCTTACCTTACCAAAAAGAATAAGTGTTATCACACCCTGTTCGCCATAGCACCGAAGGGAATCCGGGTATTACACAAGAAATGGAAGCACATATAAGGAAAGAAATAAGTTACATGAAAAGAAAATTAGCATTTCTGGGAGCCATCCTCCTGGCGGCATTCATATTTGCCTACGAGGGCAATACCTGCCGGACCCATGCACTGGACGAGGAAGATCAGGCATGGATCGACGAGACCGGGAAAGCATTGCAGGAGATCGTGGAAGAACGGGAAGTCATGGCGCTGGTCTATCTGTGTGATGAGCTGACGATCCGCTCGGAAGCGGATAACAGTAGTGCAATCGCAGGCACCGCAGCCAGCGGACAGATGGTGGAGATCCTGGATGTGGCCGTGGATGAGGACTATCAGGTCTGGGAAAAAGTGTCCGCGGAGATCAGCGGTAAGACCTATGTAGGATACATCCCCAGAGATCATCTGGCATGCTCCGACGAACGTTTTCTGGAATGGGAAGAGCTGTACGGCATGAATCCCACAGCTGAGATCATGCTGGCGGAGGAAAATGCTACCGGCGTCTATGCGGATATTGAGCAGTTCCCGGAGAGCTACCGACCGGCATTGCAGGCATTGAAACAGCAGCACCCCAACTGGACTTTCGTGCGGCAGAATACGGGACTGGATTTCCAGACGGCCGTAAACAATGAATTACAGGGCGGAAAGAGTCTGGTCTATAAGAACTACGGGGACTATTGCAAGGAAGGACAGCACAGTCCCAACTGGTATTTTGCATCGCAGGATGTACTGAAACTGTATATGGATCCGAGAAATGCGTTACAGGAAAACGCTGTTTTCCAGTTTGAACAGCTGACGTACAATGAAAGCTACCACACAGAGGAAGCTGTAAAAAAATTCCTTGAGGGAACTTTTATGAACAGCAGTCAGAATGCACCCGGAACGGATATGAAGTTTTATCACATTTTCTGGGCCATTGGTGCGGAGAAGAACCGTCAGGTCAGTCCGTTCCATCTGGCAGCCAGAGTGCTGCAGGAACAGGGAAAGGGCACATCACCACTGATTTCCGGTACTTATCCCGGCTATGAAGGGTATTATAATTATTTCAATGTGGGGGCTTCCGGAAGCACCAATGAACAGGTGATCATCAATGGATTGAATTATGCCAAAAATAATAACTGGAAGGGAGCCTACTATTCTATTCTGGGAGGAGCGGAAGTAATCTCCGCGAATTACATACGGAAGGGTCAAGATACCTTATATTTACAGAAATTCAACGTATCCCCCACAGCCAGCAACCCGATATATACCCACCAGTATATGCAGAATATCTCAGCACCCACCACCGAAGCCCTGAGCATCAAAAAGCTGTATGCAAGTGCCGGAGCACTGGAGAATACCTTTGTATTCAAGATCCCGGTCTACGAAAATATGCCGGCAAGCCCCTGCCCGATGCCGACTTCGTCTACCAACGTGGTATTGCAGGTGCCGTCTGGATATGATGCTTCCACGATCTATGTGGACGGTGTCGCCTATACTCCGCAGGTGCGCAATAACCGCCGCATCGTTACCCTGCCGGACGGAAATGCACAGGCAGCGGTGGCCTATCGTTATAATGCCAACGGTGCGCCTATCGGCATGTATGTCTGGATCCTGGAATACCATAACAATGCCTATGTGGCGACGGAACAGCCGGAGCTGGCAGACCTGTTGACTTACCACGGATTTTCCATCCGCATTACCGGAAAAGCGGGAATCCGTTTTAAGACCGGTATCAGTACGGAGCTACGGGCGCAGCTGCTGGGAGACGGCGTGAACGGCTGGCATCTGAAGGAATACGGAACACTGGTCATGAACAATGCCAACCGGGCAAACCACCCCATGATCAAGGGCGGTGAAAAAGTCATCAGCGGACTGGCCTATGGCACGAACGCTGACGGTTCCCATCAGGACAGCATTTACGAGACTGTAAGCGGCAGATACCGGTTCACATCCGTGCTGGTCGGTCTTCCGGCAAACCAGTATAAGGTAGAATATGCGTTCCGCGGATACATCATCCTGAACAAGGATGGCAGGGACATTACTATCTACGGTCCGGCACAGGCTCGCAACATCTATGCTCTGGCAGAGCAGGTACTGAACATGGGAACCTATGCACAGGGGTCGGAGGCGGATGCCTTCCTGCGAAAACTGATCAGTGATGCACAGGGATGATATGCGGATATCGGGCAGGATTATGGAAGCGTACTGCACGGAATGATTCTCAGGGATCTAAGCCGAGAGCATTAGGTCTCGACATCATAGGACATAGAAGACAGGACAAAAAGATGAAAAGAAAAGCAACAAACTCTCTGGCACTGGCCATAAGCACGGTACTTGCCATTTCCCTGACGGCCTGCGGAGATGGCAGCGGTGAGGAAGGAAAGAATGTGGTGACCCCGGTGGAAGCACAGCCAATGCTGTCCGATCTGGAGCTGGAGATCCTCAATCTGGAAACCAAATATAATAAAGGAGAATTCGTCGGAGCAGATTACCTCGCACTGGCAGATGCCTACAGCAGAGCAGGCAATATCCGCAAACAGCGGGATATACTGGAACAGGATTACCGGCTTTACGAAGATGCGGATGCATTTTCCACGCTGCAGGACCTCAGTGTAAATCTGGAAGAAGAGACGGAAGAGATCCGTAGCCGTGCACAGGAAATGTTAAATGATCTGGAACTGTCGGAATATCTGGACGAAAGCGTGAATCTCATTGACAGTGCCGACTGGTTCTCCACCATGATGCCCAAATTGAAGGAAGGACAGCGCAGCTACTATCTGGAACAGGAGGAACAGCCATTCTTCTATGCGCAGGTGGGATATACCGACGAGGGACAACGTTTTTCCAAAGTGTGGTATACCGGAAGTGAGACAAAACGCTTCCTGAGTCAGGAAGGAGCCACCATCCGGTTGGTGACCGTGACTTCCGCGGCGGCAGGGGCAGAGGACACCGCCACCCCTTTGGCTGCCACTCCGACAGACATGGGTGGCTGGAACGGGACATTCGAATCATGGAGCGTGGACTGCGCCACCGGCAGCATTACCCACGAACAGGGCACCATGCAGAATGGTGTGCTTACCGGCGACTATACTTGTAATGTACATGCCGGGGAGGGCGGACTGGATGCATTTTCTCTCTGGAACAACCGGGAAGGCATGGAATATATTACTTATACCGGCAGCTTTGATTCCGAGGGAAAGGCGCTGGTAGAACAGCCTCCCGAGGAAGTCCGGAAAAAACTACTGGAAGGAACGAATGATACGGATCTGATCCTCTACGCTTATGATGACACCGGCGAGAAGTGCCTCTGGCAGGGAACCAGTGCGGAGACTTCCGTGGCGGAGTATCGATTTGGCGGGGGACTGATCGGATTGGAGAACCTGCCGGAATATACTTCCTATGAGGTGACGGCGACTGTGGCAGCGGATGCCGACGGCACAGGAAGCGCAGGAGAGACAGGTACTGAGAAACTCCAGATCCGTATCTTTGACGGAGAGGTCCAGTGGTTCGACGGAAAATACTGGGTCAGCGCAGGGAATGTGAAAGAGATGGCAAAACAAGATCCTTTTGCGGCATACGAAGAGAACCATGACACGGCAGCATCCGGAGACACAGTGGGAACTACCGGAGGCGATACAACAGACGGAAATGCCGGGCAGAACATTACCGGAGATCATACCACCGGAACGGCTGGCGGCAACAAGAATTCCGGAACTATTCAGAAACCCACGGCTACGCCGAAGCCTACGACAAAGCCGTCTACCACAAAACCCGGAACCACCAAACCCGGTACCACCAAACCTTCCGCAGCTCCGTCGCCTGCGGCAACCCCGGCACCCACGGCAACTCCGGCACCGGCGCAGAACAATGACAACAGCAGTTCCGGCGGCAGCTCTGACAGCGGAGGATCGGGAGGCAGCGATTCGGGAAGCAACACCGACAGCAGCGATTCAGGAAGCAGTAGTGGAAGTAGTAGTTCCGGCGGCTCCGATAGTGGAAGCTCGGGAGGCAGCAATTCCAATGGCGGAGGTACCGGTGGAGATAGCGGTAACAGTGGCGGAAGTGACGTGGATATGGAGTGGACACCGGATCTGTTGTAGTCCGGCACATGCGATAGATATTTACATATTACGGATGCTATAAGAAGAAAGGATATTCGAATACCAATGAAACTGACAGAACGAAAAAAAATGATACTGATCAATATTGCCTGCGTGCTGGCGCTGATCGTTATCCTGTGGCCGCTTTTGGTGATCGCAAAATACGATTATCCGTCAGCGGACGACTGGTCGTTTGGCGTAAATATGTATCGGGCAATGCAGGCGGGAGAAGGACTGCGTGGCGTATTCCACGCTATTTATCAGACACTGTCGCAGAATGCGTGGGAAGCCAGATTCTCGATTTTGATTCTGTCAGCGTTACAGCCGGCGGCGTTCGGAGAACATTTTTACCGTATTACCCCGTATCTGATGATTGGTTCCGTCGTATTTTCCCAGTTATTGTTTCTCGGAGAATGTATCAAGGATCCGAAGAAGGAGAACAGATGGCTCGTTCTGCCCATTGGGATTCCGGTGGCGATGCTCCAAGTTCTTTATTGTCCCTGCCCGGAGGAAAGCTTTTATTGGTACAACGGATCTGTGAACTATACTTTTGTGTATAGCCTGTCACTGATTTTGCTGACACTGTATCTCGAAATCGGGATCCGCGAGATAGGCAGAGTTAAGAGGATTTTGTTTACGGTTCTGGCATGCCTGCTCGCAATCTTGATCGGCGGTAATAATTTTGCAACCAGTGTATCTACCATGTGCCTGCTGCTGTGCCTGCAGATCGTTTTCCTCATCTGCCGCAAGGATGCATTTCGCAGAACCTGGCTTATAACATTGCTTGAGGCACTCAGCGTGTTAAAATGTGTCACTTCTCCACTGACAGCAACCAGACTGAACGGCAATTTCGGCGGCAGCGTGGCGAATACACCGATCATGGCGATCCTGTTGTCCTTCGAGAGAACCTTTCTAAACATTATCAGTTGGACGAACCTCAAAACGTTGTTTGTACTGTTACTGATCCTTCCTTTCCTATGGAAGGCGGTGAGAAAAATGCAGTATACATTCCGTCTGCCCGGCCTGTTTACGGTGCTTTCCTTTGGCGTATATTCTTCCCAGGCGACGGCTACGATCTACGTCGACGGCACCATGGGCGGCGGCAGACAGGGGGCGATCCTCTGGTATTTCTATGTGCTGTGGATGGCAGCGAACGTGATGTACTGGTGCGGTTGGATCGCAAAGCGCGATACGATTAAAGCACAACCGGATCAGACAGACAAGCGTGGAAAAATTGACCGCTTAGCACAAAAATACCTCCTACGTTACTGCACCGTAACCGGAATCCTTCTGGCGGCAGCAGTCCTCTTCGGAAACGTACAGAGCACTACCAGCTACCGTGCGTACCGCATGTGGAGAAACGGCTGGGCACAGGCCTACGGTGCCGGCTGGGAGGAACGCCTGAAGGTATTGAAAGATGATTCCGTGAAAAATCCGGTATTTACGCCGTTGAATTATGTGGAACTGCTTATGTATACCGATCTCCAGCCGGAAGGTGGGTATACCTGGGTCAATGGTGCCTGCGCAGAATATTATGGCAAAGAGTCAGTGACAGTGGTCGCACCGGGGCAAGCACAATAAAGGCTTGTACTTATAGGCAAAATTGATTAAAATAAGGTTGCGGCAAAATATGAAATAAAATAAGAAAAGACGAAGAGGTTAGAAAGCATGGAGCTTACAATAAAGGGAAAGACATTTCCTGTCTGGAGTAAAAAAAGAATACTATACACGATCTGTTTTTTCCTGTTCTGCTTGATCGATCAGCGAACCAAAACGGGATCCGGTAAGGACGGTGCCATTGAAGTCTTTCGCAATCTGACCGGTGTGGTGATGGCGCTCATTATCTTCTCACATTACAAATGGGAAGAAATCGCGCCCCGTAAGCTGCCATATCTGCTCTGGACAGCGATTGGTGTGGCAGTGGGCGCAGTATATGTGATACTGGGACAGCCGTTACAGTATTTTGCGAATGGTCGTTTCGTAGCGGCACTGGACGTTTTGCTGTTTGGCTATATTCTGATTCATACTTTTATCAGTGTTGTCATAGACAAAAAACGTCCGAAAATTGATAAAAAGCTCATGAGTCTTTGGGCGGTAATGATGCTTCTGATGATTTTCTCCAGAAGTGATTATATCTGGCCGTTTTGCTATTTTGTGATGTTTGGATGCTTTTATCTGACCGATTTTACAAAAGAAGAGCGAGAAGATCTGTTTCAGGGAGGATTAAATGGCATCATCCTGTCATTGTTTGCATTTCAGGGATATTGCTGTATCTTCCGACCGTATGATCTTGTCCGATATACGGGAATTTACAACAATTCAAACATTAATGCGTTATACTATATTGTTGTCCTGGTAGCAATATTTACCAAGATTCTCTATGTAACCGGCAAACAGGCACATAAGTGTTGGAGAATCTTTTACTGGCTGGGAGCCGGAGTTGTGTATGCTTTTCTGTTTATGACAATCGGGCGTACCGCATGGCTGATCTCGTTGCTGTTGGGGCTGATCTTTCTGGCATTTTATTGTGGAAGACATCATTTAAAAAAATTTATCACGAGTGGGTTGACATTGCTGCTATGTTTTCTGTTGATGTTCCCGGTGACCTTTGGATTGACCAGATATCTGCCACCGGTATTCCATCATCCCGTGTGGTTCTGGGGAGAATGGAGCGAACAGAGAGTGCATTCCTGGGATCCCTGGAATTCAGAAAAATATGTGGACATCGATGAGGTGATTAAAAATGCTGTGGGAAGGACAACGGAGATCACTGGTAAGTTAATGGGAGAGTCTCCATTCGTATTACACGTAGCAGCACAGGAATCCTTGAAAGAAGAACCGGTTTTAAAGACAGAAGCAGAATATTATTCGGCGCTTCTGGTGAGAAAGACAATCTATACTCATTATCTGTCAGAATTAAACCTGTTGGGACATACCCGGGATGACCAGGGATTTCAGCTTGGACCGTATTACTGGGTGGGACATGCACACAATATTTTCCTGCAGTATGCAACAGACTTTGGCGTGCCTATGGCGATTGTGTTTCTGGTACTGATAATTGCTGCCTGCGTGAAACTGTTGAAGGAGAGCAGAAACAGCAAAAATGTTGCAGCAATGTCCGCATTCCTGTTCCTGCTGATTCCCGTGACCTTCGGTATGCTGGAGTACTCCTGGGGCGTGAGCAGCCTGACGATCACCATGATGTTCCTCGCATGGAGAAAGGCAATCTGTGATGGAGAATAAATACAATTCAAGAGTTCCGCTGCAGCGGATCGCGGCACTGGTGATCATGGACATGATGTCCATTTTACTGGTGTCGTTTGCAGCGTTATATATCCGATACGATTTTTCGTTTCAGGACATTGATCCCATGTTTTTCAAACATTGTGAGAATCTCCTGATTCCGAATATTATAGGCACCCTTTTCTTTTTCGTCCTGTGGAAGCTGTATCGCAGCGTCTGGCGTTATGCCAGTGCCAACGAACTGGTCAATATCGTAGGTGCCACTGCCTGTGCATCTATAGCACAGTTTATCTATTGTAAGTTCACAGACAACCGGATGCCACGCAGCTATTCGGTATTGTATTTCTTCCTGCTGACACTGGCGATCAGCTGTATCCGTTTCGGGTACCGGATCCTGCGCATTATCAACAACAAGCGCCTGAATCTGGTAGGAAGGGATCACTGTGCCAATGTCATGATCATCGGTGCCGGTGCCGGAGGAGACATGATCCTCAAAGAGATCGAGAACAGCCGCTACTTAAGCATGCGTGCCAAATGTATCATCGACGATCAGCCGGGCTGCCATGGCAAATTGATGCGCGGTGTGCCCATCGTAGGCGGGCGGGAAAGCATTCTGGATGCCGTAGGGCAGTACAGCATTGATGAAATCATTTTTGCCATTCCCTCTGCCAGTGTACAGACGAGAAAAGAGATCCTGGACATCTGTAAAGAGTCCGGCTGTAAATTGCGTACCATCCCCGGTACTTACCAGCTCATCAACGGAGATGTCTCCGTATCCAATCTGAAAGAAGTGGATATCGAAGACCTGTTGGGCAGAGAACCGATCCGGATCAATACCGAAGAAGTGCTGGATCATGTCAGTGGTAAAGTCATTCTCGTCACCGGAGGCGGCGGCTCCATCGGCAGCGAACTGTGCCGGCAGATTGCGGCACACCATCCGAAACAGCTGATTATCCTGGATATCTATGAAAATAATGCTTATGATATCCAACAGGAGCTGCTTCGCAAGTACCCGGAACTGAATCTTGCGGTGCTCATCGCTTCTGTGAGAAATGAAGAGCGCATCGACAGCATCTTCGAGACGTATCGCCCTAACATCGTATATCATGCGGCGGCGCATAAACACGTTCCCCTGATGGAGGACAGCCCTCACGAGGCGATTAAAAATAACGTATTCGGCACCTATAAGGTGGCACAGGCGGCAGACCGCTACGGTACCGACAAGTTCGTCCTGATCTCTACAGACAAAGCGGTGAATCCCACGAATATCATGGGCGCGTCCAAGCGCCTGTGCGAGATGCTGATCCAGACCATGAACTGCAGTTCCCGTACGAATTACGTAGCCGTCCGGTTCGGTAATGTACTGGGCAGTAACGGCAGCGTGATTCCGCTGTTTAAAAAACAGATTGCCGAAGGCGGTCCCGTGACAGTTACTCATCCGGACATCATCCGCTATTTCATGACGATTCCGGAGGCGGTATCTCTGGTACTGCAGGCAGGTGCCTATGCGAAAGGCGGCGAGATCTTCGTCCTGGATATGGGAGAGCCTGTGAAGATCCTCGATCTGGCGACGAACCTGATCAAGCTGTCCGGTTACCGTGTCGGAGAAGATATTGAGATCAAATTCACCGGCCTGCGTCCCGGAGAAAAGATGTACGAAGAGCTTCTCATGAATGAAGAGGGCTTGAAGGAAACCGCGAACAAGATGATTTTCATCGGTAAACCGATCGAATTCGACGAAGAACAGTTCCGGGAGCAGTTGAAGGAACTGGAACAGGCTGCTGTGGATGAGACTTCGGATATCCGTGCGGAAGTGGAGAAGATCGTACCGACCTACCATCCGGTGTAGAGGATACACGTAATGAGCAAACGTAAACGTAATCCGACAAGTCCAAAACAGTGATAAGTGATATGATAAGCGATATAGGAAAAGACAGAACAGTATGAAGCATTGAGCAATATGATAATTGACGAAATAAAAAGAAACGGATACGAGGGAGAACCATTATGACCACAGCCACACAGACAGACAAGCGCATACGCAGATACACACCGCTTAAGAGGACGCTGGACATTCTCTTGAGCGGCATAGGCATCCTTGTGCTGTCACCGATGCTCCTGATCCTGTGTATTGCCATCAAACTGGATTCCCCCGGACCGGTTCTCTTCAGACAAAAGCGTGTGGGCATCCACAAGACGCATTTCCAGATCTACAAATTCCGTACCATGCGCACAGATACCCCGAAGGATATGCCGACACACATGCTGAACAATCCGGAACAGTATATCACCCATACTGGCAGACTCCTGCGCAAGACCAGTCTGGATGAACTTCCGCAGATCTTCAATATCTTCAAGGGAGATATGAGCATCGTGGGTCCCCGTCCGGCACTGTGGAACCAATATGACCTGATTGCGGAACGTGATAAATACGGTGCCAATGATATCCTCCCCGGACTGACCGGCTGGGCACAGATCAACGGCAGAGACGAACTGGAGATTCCGGTGAAGGCAAAGCTGGACGGAGATTATGTCAAAAAATATGGATTTGCTATGGATCTGCGTTGCTTTTTCGGCACCTTCGTGAGCGTATTGCGTCAGGATGGTGTCGTAGAGGGCGGCACGGGCAGTAGGAAGCGCAATGAGGAAAATAAATGAAAAAGATACTGATCTTAGGTGCCAATAGCTATATTGGCACCTCTTTTGAAAATTACATGCAGCAAAAATGTCCGGAAGACTATGAGATTCATACGACAAGCCTACGCGGAGACGCCTGGCGGCAGGAAGACTGGAGCGGTTATGACAGCATCCTCAATGTCACGGGGAAAGCCCATGCGGATATCGCGCAGCTGTCGGAAGCACAGAAACAGGAATATTATGCGGTGAACTGTGACCTGGCGGTCGAGGCAGCGAAAAAAGCTATAGAGGACGGTGCGATGCAATACATCTACTTCAGCAGTATCATCGTCTACGGTGACAGCAGTAACAGCAGAAAGCCTGTCCGTATCACGGCACAGACGCCCCCCCATCCTTCCAATTTCTACGGCGACAGCAAATGGCAGGCAGAGCAGAAGCTGCAGGAACTGTTCCGGACTGCGGAGAAAACAACAGGGCATACACGGTTAGTACTCTTACGTCTCCCTATGATCTACGGTCCCGGCTGCAAAGGCAATTATAAGACCCTGGTAAAGCTGGCACAAAAGCTTCCCCTGTTCCCGACCTATCATAATGAACGCAGCGTGCTTCATATCGATCATCTGGCGGAATACCTGCGGAATCTGGTCGAACGTGGGGAGAGCGGACTGTTCCTGCCACAGGACGATACCTGCCGCAGCACGCCGGATATGGTCTTCGAACTGGCGGAAGCTGCCGGGCGACGCATGTACCATGCGGCATGGATGAATCCTTTTGTACGATTGGCGTTTTACCTTCCGGGTAAGCCGGGAAGACTTGCAAGAAAAGCATTTGGTACGCTGGTAATCGATCATGAACTGAGTAAAAGCAGCCAAGGCAGCCAGTGCAACCAGAACGGTCATAAGCAAAAGCAGATATCCGCCGATCCCACCGTCAGTATCATCACCGTGACCTACAACAGCGAGAAAACCCTCCGGCACACCATTGAATCCGTGCTGGCGCAGACCTATGCAAAAATCGAATATTGGATCATCGACGGTGCCAGCAGCGACCATACGTTGGAAATCGCGGAATCCTACCGGACGAAGCTTCAGGCGAAGGGCATCTGTTACCACATCCTCAGCGAGCCGGACAGCGGCATCTACGATGCTATGAATAAGGGAATCCACCATGCGACCGGAGAGATCATCGGTATCATCAACAGCGATGACTGGTACGAACCGGAGGCAGTGCAGACCGCTGTGGAGACTTTCCAACACACTGCCTGTGACCTGATGTATGCCAACATCCGTATGTACAAAGCGGACGGCAGCAGCTTCGTCAAAAAAGCGAGGACGAGAAAATTTCAGACATCCAGGGACTGGAACCATCCGACGACCTTTGTCCGTGCGGAATGCTATAAAAAATACCCTTTCCGCAAGCTGGGCATCCATGATGACTATGGATTTTTTCTCCAGATGCGGAAACTGGGTAAAAGAATCGTCACTGTAGACAAAGTACTGGCAGACTTCCACATGGGCGGCGCCAGCAATCACAAAGATCTGAAAGCTGCAAAAAAGCGGATCCGGGACAGATACCTGTACTGCTACCGCATCAATGGTTACAGCAGATGGTACCTCATCGAATGCGTGGCAATCGAGATAGCAAAATTCCTGCTGGGATAACATAACACAGCAGGTTTGTCAGACATAGAAACAGTAGGACAACAGTAATTCAGGAAAACTATTTAGGGGCATATGGGAATGAAAATATTACAGATCAATTCCGTCTGCGGCGTTACAGGAACAGGACGTATCGTGACGAATCTCTATGATGCGGCACAAAAACAGGGGCATGAGTGCATCATTGCTTACGGAGAACATAAATATCAGAACCACCCGGGAGACAGAAAAACGATAGAAATCGGAACGATGCGAGACTGTAACCTGCATGCGGCTGCTACGAGACTATGGGATGCCCAGGGGTTCGCCTCACGCAGAGCGACAGAGGAGTTTTTGAAAAAAGTAGATGAATATGCACCGGATATCGTACACCTGCACAATTTACATGGTTATTATCTTAATATCGATCTTCTGTTCCGCTATCTGAAACAGAAGAAGCTGAAGGTGGTGTGGACATTACACGATTGCTGGTCTTTTACCGGTCATTGCGTTCATTTTCTGGAAGTCGGATGTGATAAATGGAAGACGGAATGTGGGCATTGTCCGTTGACGAGGCAATATCCCGCCAGTCTGTTTGTCGACCGGTCTGCCAGAAACTACCGTAGAAAAAAAGAATTGTTTACCGGGATAGAGGATATGACATTGCTTGTGCCCTCCCACTGGCTGGAAAGCCGGGTGAAACAGAGCTTTTTGCAGGAGTATCCGACGAAAGTGATTTATAACGGAATTGATTTGGATACCTATCACCCGACAGCCGGTAACTTTCGTGAAAAATACGGATTGCAGGACAAATTTATTGTACTCGGAGTCGCCAATGTATGGGTGGAAAGAAAAGGACTTGCCACGTTCCTAAAACTGGCGGAGCATCTGGGAACAACAGCGAAAATCGTACTGGTAGGGCTGACCCGGGAGCAGATTCAGGCTCTGCCGGAAGGTGTTCTGGGATTGCCGAGGACGGATACACCCACAGAACTGGCAGAGATTTACACAGCAGCTGACGTGTTCGTCAACCCCAGCAGAGAGGAGACCTTCGGTCTGACCGTGGCAGAGGCCATGGCATGCGGTACCTGGCCGATCGTCTATGCAGATACCGCCTGCGCGGAGGTCGTGGAACATGGCAAGGGTCAGATCGTGACGGGAGACCTGCCGGAATTAGAAGCAGCGATCCGCAACTGTATCCAACAAGGTGTCCCCGGGGATATTGCGCCTGCAGCTGCAGTTTTCTCCGGAGAACGCTTTGGTCGTGAGGTTGTGAATATCTACGAACAAAAAGCAGGAAAAGAAAGATAGGAATTAAGGGATAGCATCATGAAAGTACTGTATATTACCAACATTCCCTCCCCTTATAAGGTGGATTACTATAATGAACTGGGAAAATACTGTGAACTCACGGCGCTGTTCGAGGCGGAGACTTCCACCGAACGCAGTGAGGAGTGGAAAAAATACCGTTTTGAGACTTTCGAAGGCATCATCCTGAAGGGAAAACGTGTAAGCGTAGATACCGCCTTCTGCCCGGAAATCGTGAAATATCTACAAAAAGGAAGGTATGATATCGTGGTATTGACGGTGCTGGCATCCCCCACAGCGCTTCTGGCGGTACACACCCTGCGCCGCAGGAAAATCCCGTACTACTACGAGGGAGATGGTGGATTCGCCGGGGAAGCATCCGGCATCAAAGCGACCCTCAAACGTTATCTCATCAGCGCTGCCGGGAAATGCTTCAGCAGTTCCAACGAGTTCGACCGGTACTGTATCACCTACGGCGCAAAGCCGGAAAATCTCATCCGATATCCCTTCACCTCTGTGAAAAAGGCCGACTGCCTGACAGAGAGATTGCCGGATACAGAAAAACAGCGCAGAAAGCAGGAATTCGGCATCACGGAAAGCTGCGCTGTCATCTCCGTGGGACAATTCATTCCGAGGAAAGGAATGGATCTATTACTGGAATGCTGTAAAGATCTGCCGGAGCATGTGGGAGTCTATATCGTAGGAGGCACGCCACCGGCAGAATATCTGGAAATCTGTGAGAAATACCGGTTAAAAAATGTCCATTTCCTGGATTTCATGCCCAAAGACCGGCTGATGCGGTTGATGACGGCAATGGATCTCTTCGCCCTGTTTACCAGAGAAGACATCTGGGGACTGGTCATCAATGAGGCGATGGCGGCAGGACTGCCGGTGATCAGTACAGATCGCTGTATTGCGGCGTTGGAACTCATCCCGGGCAGGGGCGCCTGTGAAAACGGGGAAGAAGACGCGGATGCAGGGATGATTGTAGAGAATGAGAACCTTGGACAGATGAAGGAAGCACTCCTGACACTGATACAATCCCCCGAACTTCGGGAGAAGTTGTCGGAAAACGCAATCCATCGGATACAGAGCTATACGATAGAAACGATGGCAGCAGAACATGACAGAATATTTCAGAAACTGAGTGCAGAGCGTCGGGAGCTTAGGAATTAGAGCGATACAGAACTATCGGAAGCATAGGAATACAGGAACAAAGCATGAAACGAACACATAAATCGATCATCAACGTCATAGCCTCCGTCGGCACGAACGCCATCATCCTGATCACGGCGTTTATTGTCCAGAAAGCGCTGGTTGCTACTATGGGGGCAGATTATAACGGTATCAACGGACTATTTAGCAGCATTATCTCCATGATGTCACTGGCAGATCTGGGGATAGGGACCGCCATCATCTACCACATGTACCAGCCCGTGGCCGAGCGGAATACGGCAATGATCAACACCCTGCTGCATTTTTACAAAAAATGCTACATCGTGATCTCAGGCGTCGTCCTCGCCATTGGTGTCGTCGTGGGGCTGTTCCTGCCGATGCTGGTGGGAGATGTGGACATCCCGGACAGCATTTACCTGATTTATGTCCTGTTTCTCTTAGACTGCCTGTGCTCCTATTTCCTGGCGTATAAGAAATCATTGCTGTATGCGGATATGATGAATTATATCCCGGATACAATCTATTTCGTCACCTATCTGGTACAGAATGCACTGCAGGTCTATGTATTGATAGCGTTCCGCAGCTTTCTCCTCTTCCTCATCGTGAAGACACTGGGGAAAATCGTATCCAATCTGCTGATCTCTGTGTATATCAGCAGGAAATATCCCTTTACCCGGGAAAAACAGGTCGCCCCGGTACCGGAGGAAATCAAATCCGATATCGTGACCAAGGTGAAGGGACTGTTGTGCCACAAGCTGGGAAAGATGCTCGTCACCGGCAGTGACAGCATCGTGATCACAGGTGTCCTGGGACTGGGCGTCATGAACCTCTATACGAATTACCACCTGATCATCGGCGGAATTACCGCATTGTTAAACCGGATCTTCGAGACACTGACCAACAGTGTGGGCAACTTTTTGCTCGACAGCAGCCAAGAGCGCAACCGCGAGGTCTACCGGAAGATCGATTTCCTCAACTTCTGGTGCTTCGGATGCGTGGCAGTGGGTATGTATGCCGTGATGCAGCCTATGGTCACCCTGTGGCTGGGGGAAGACTTCCTGTTTGACAAGACTGTACTGTTCGTCCTCGTCGTGAACTTCTACATGGAAGGCATGAGGGCGAGCGTCAATACCTTCAAAGAGGCAGCAGGCATCTTCCATGAAGACCGCAGGATCCCATTGGTGGAAGCTGTCTTGAACCTGACCGTGTCCATTGTGCTGGCGAAGCTTATGGGGGCAGCAGGCGTATTCCTCGGCACCATCTTAAGCAGCCTCGTCGTCTACCTCTACAGCTATCCGAAATACGTGTGCAAACCACTCTTTGGCATGCACTATAGTCAATATGTGGGACAGACCCTCAGACACCTGCTGGTGCTCCTGGCGATCCTCGGTGTGACGGAAGTATGCATCCGTCCCATGGCGGGCTGGAATCCCTGGCTCCGGATCCTGACAGGCGGCGTGGTGGCGGTCCTTGTCTTTCATGCAGTATTTTTACTGCTCTATGGGAAAAGTGACGAAATGAAATATTATGTGGGACTGGTAAAGAGTAAATTTTTGAGGTGATTATTTATCTGTGATGTCTGGAAGCAGCAGATTTTCTTGAGAAGCCAAAATGGATATGATACAATAAAAAATACCCAATAGGAAGCCAATGAGACAAGGAGGTGCATGGAATGCCTGCAGTACCGGTGGAACACTATCCACAGCTGCTGTCCGCAGTGACGCAAAGCGAAAAAATCGTATATTTATGCGGCGCAGGGGCATCCATGTCTCTGGGAGAGCATCAACTGAGCTGGACCAAGTGGCTCCTGGCAGGGAAGGCGTATCTGAAGGAAACGGAACAGACCGAACTGGAACAGAGGATCGGCAACTGGACATGCGCGGAACTGATCGATGCGGCAACCTATCTGCTGGCCGGATTAAAGGCGTCGGGTAACTATCAAGACTTCATGGACCGGACGATCGCATCGGTACACCCGGTTAACAAAATCTTCTGCGAAGCACTGCAAAAAATCTGGCGCGCAGGCGATCTGATCACCACAACTAATTATGATATGCAGATCGAGGAAGCGGTAGGCGGCTCTGGTATCTCCTATACGATACCGGCGGACATCCTGTCCGTGATCCGCGCAAAAAGCGCAAACAAAGTGATCCACCTGCACGGACGCTATGACAGAGAAAGCGGCGCGGATGACATCATTGCGGACGGACCGCAGTACCAGAGCATTCTGGATAACAGCGGCGCGCAGTTTATACAGAATCTCCTTAGCACCTACCCCATTGTGATTGTCGGCTGCGGCGGAACCGTGGAAGATCCGAATCTGGCGGGATTCTTATCCTTTGCGGCGGAGAAGCTGGGGACATCCGATATCCCCTATTTTTACCTGATGAAAAAAGGCGATACGGCACCACCATTGCCGGGGAATGCAGTGATCCTATTCTACGGAGACGACTATACAGATCTCCCGGAATTCCTGCAGGAGCTTTCGTTGCTACGATTACAGCAAAGAGTGGGATTAAGACCACTGATTTCTGTAAATCCGTATCAGGAGCGCAAACCGGTGACATCTGCGTTCGGAAGAATGCATTTCGCCAACGGATTTCTGAAATTTACCGGCAGAGAGACCGAACTGGCATCCCTGAACCGGTTCCTGGAAGAGGATCCGGACTTCCTGTGGTGGACGATCCTGGGAGAAGGCGGTATGGGAAAAAGCCGTCTTGCGTTGGAATGGCTGCGAAAGCTCCCGGCGCACTGGTTTGGATACTTTGCCAAAAAGAATGCGGATGCCGTGTGTGACTTCCCACCGTTTACAGATACGGTAGTCATATTTGATTACGTACTGGGACAGGAACAGCCATGCGCGGAGACCATTGCCGCGTATCTGGAAAGCTTCGCAAATACGCCGTATAAACTCAGGATGCTTCTGCTGGAACGGCGGGAACAAACCACAGAAGATGACTGGCTGCTCCGTATGAAACGGGCAATGTCTTCTGAGGCGAGACTGGAATTCGAAGCCGGAAGCTACAGGGAACAACCCTTATCTCTGGGTGCACTGGGAGAACAGGATACACTGGAATATACGGAGAATTATCTGGAGAACTATCTCCCCCTGCTTAAGACAACCGCATTTATCACAGACTGCCGCAACCACAGGCGAAGAACAGCAGAAGAGATCCAAAAGACCTACCACGATTCCATGGCACCGGATTGCGACCGACCCCTGTATCTGAGCATCTATATTGAAGTATGGCTCAGCAAAGAAGGACACTTTCGGCTGAATTCCACAGAAGAGCTTCTGTCGGAATACCTGAACAAGGAGAAGCGGCGCTGGAGTGTACAGCTGGGACGGGATGACCTGGTGGATTCTTATCTGCGCGTCCTGGCGGTGGCATGTGCGATCGACAGCTTCAACCTGACAGACCGGCACGGAGATGACTATCTGGGGGATGACTGTCAGAAGCTGATCCAATATTTCGATGAGCAAAGCGCCCGTCCGGGGGCGGAGAACCTGTTCCGGGAGCTGTATACACGGATGGATACGTTGATAGAAACCGGAGACGATGCAGAGGACTCCGTAATGGAACTATTGCGTGATCCGGAGAAACTGGAACGAAAAGGGAAGATAGAAGCGGCAGAGATGGTCCGGAGCTTAGGCGGAGAAGCGCGGCTCGGGTATATGGCAAGCTATGCCAAACTGGATGCCAATCTGGACGAAATGTATCTCTGGATGCTCGTCAATACAGGAATCGCCACACCGGAGCAGGAGCAAAGGGCGCAGGAGCTCCATGAAGCCGAACAGAAAAGAGTCGCGGCATTACCGCAGCATGCATGGATCGTGGAGCCGGTGTTCCCGGATATTATCAGAGAATATATCGTATCGTATGCTATCAATGAAAGAGATATCGAACGGTTCGCCAGACTGGCAAGAGCGAATTCCGTGATGGGACTGGCGCATTTCATTGCACTGGCACTGGAAGACTGGCCGGACAATCAGAAGCTGCAGAAGCTGGCGGTCACACCACCGTCGGAGGTGCTGAACTATTTTGAATATTATGTGGGATTATTGCCGAATCTACGGGCGGTGCAAGACCTGTGGGCAGTAGAGGAAGCTTTACTGCAGAGCGAACCGTTTTATGCCGGGCATGCATTGGAAGTATGGAGAAGGATCGCAATTACACTGACGGAACGGGGAGATACGGAACGGCTATATGAGAGCAGCGTACGATTCCTGACCTATCTGCAGAAGACGGCGAAAAAGCGAACCATTACAAAAGAGGCAGTGGATGTCCTGGAAGCATATTGTGTAGGATTGCACAATGCGGAAGAAGTGGAGAAATACAGCAGGCTGTTAGAACAGTGCAGTGAATTCGCAAAGGAACTGCGTGAACTTCCGGAGATTGGCGAATTCTGCTGCAGCAACTATGCAAAATTGCAGCATCTGAAATTGTACGAAGACCGGAAAGCGGATCTGCAGCCGGAATGGGAACGGATCGCGGAACTTCTCCGACAGTGGGAGTATCCGGAGAACCTGTGTCGGTTATCTCTGGCAACGGCACAGGAGGCAATCCGGTATCTGGTGAAGAAACAGGACCTCTCAGGGTTGCAATATCTGCAAAGCCTGACCCATACGATATATGGGAAAACAAACCTCTGTGAGGCAGCAGAAGCAGAGAGCCTGTGCATCGCCAATCTCGTAGCATTCCGGAAGAAAGTGGATTCAAAGCAATACGAGATCATACAACAGTACCAAAAGGAATTCTCACAATCCAAGGCAATCCAAATGTCCTATATCAGCGTAAGCGACCTATTTTATGCCCAAACGGCGGATTACAAGAAAGTACCGGATGCTGTGCTGCGTCTCGCTAAGGAATGGGCAGAACGGTATCCGGAAGACATAGAGTTCCCGGAGAAATATTTCGGACTGCTGCTGTCCGGACTGTTCTACGCGCGGGCGCATGATCTCAGAAATGAGCAGAGGAGACTGTTCCGGGAGCTGAAGCGGATCGCTGAAAACACGGATGATTCGGAGTATGAAGAGAGAAGCCAGATGTTAGAAACAGTGCACAGCTTACAGGCACTTTATGGCTATCGCTGACAATATGCACGGAATGTCGGAAAACAGGAAGGAAAATCATATGCTGGAATTACGAAAAAAACTGAGTAACTATCAGGAAGTCTTCTATCTGCTGTTCCTGCTCCCTATGACGGGCATGTCCTCTATGGGAATTAATTCCGATGACAGGATCTATCTCTACGTATTTGCTGTGGCAATGTTGTTTTTATTACTTAAAATGGCGGTGACGGATTTTACCTGGAGAGAAATCCTGGTCATGGCAGTGCTGACCCTATTATTCGGTGTGAATTTCCTGCGCAACGGCGAGAAGACGCTGATCCTGACCGTGATGGCAATCTTCGGGGCGAAGAACGTGAACCTCGATAAAGTCATGAAATATGCACTGTGGGAGAAAGCGGTGCTGACCGTGGGGACGCTGACGTTGGCGGCGACTGGGGTGATAGAGAATGAAGTATTAACACTCCTTAAAAATGACACTTATGTTAATATCCCTTGTTATGGCTATTACCATCCTAATATGGCATTTGCCAACGTCTTTGTGGTATTATTACTGTCTATTATAGTATATCGTGACAAGATGAAATGGTATGTGTATGTTGGAGAAACGTTGATTATTATGGGAGCATACAAACTGTTTATGTGCCGAACTGGCGTACTGGTATGGGGAGCATTGTGTATGGCCGTAACTTTCTACCGTATCATCAGACACTTCCATATAGAACGATGGATGATGAAAATATTTGTAGCTATTCCCATTATACTGGCATGGTTAACACTTTATATTCCACATGTGATTAAAAAAGATCCTAATTTTGGAAAAAGGATCGATGTAATAATGACAGGAAGAATGAGACTTATTGGATTGGTGTATGACGAAATCTGGACACCGGAATTCGTATTAGGGCATAGTCCTTCACAGTCTTTTGACACAATGTACTTTCATCTGGTATATAATTATGGTTGGATTTTATTCGTTGTGAGCATTGTTGCGTATGTAATGGTATTATGGTATTGTAGTGAGCATGATGAATATTATATAATAGTTGCATTAGGAATTATAGCAATTTATGGCTATATGGAAATGTTACCACTTAGTGTGCTGTGGAATTTACCATTGCTTTATATGGCAAAGATTTTGTTTCAGGGGAAGAAATTGAGGAATGAACAACTACAATAAAAAATATCAGATTATAGAAAGCTATGGTTTATTCCTGCTGGATGTGATCTGCATCACGATATCTTATGCTTTGGCATACATGATACGATTTCGTGGGGAAACATCTCCACTGGGAAATCGGGAGATTGCGCAGATTTATCTGCCATTTCTTTTGATCTGTATGCTGAACAACTTTTTCACCAATGAATATAAGCACTTTTTTCAGCGCGGTTATTATTATGAATTGCTGCGTGTAGTGCGTTATAATGTAATTCTGTTCCTGGCTACGAGTGCTTACATCTATGTGTTTCGTCTGGAATTGGAATTTTCCAGACTGTTATTAGGCTATTTCGTTGTCATCAATACGGTAGTTACTTATCTGATACGTATTGCGTTTAAGAGCTATATGCGCAGATACTACAGCAAGAGCCGCAGTAGCGATAAAGTTATGATCGTGACGATAGAAGCGGAAGCGGAACATGTTATGGAGCAGATCGGCAAGGATGCTGCATGGAGTTATGAAGTCAATTCCATTGCATTGTTGGATGCGGATCATGTGGGTGAGAAGATCTGTGGGATTCCTATTGTGGCGAAAGAAGCGGATGTCATCGATGTGGCAAGGCAGAGCGCAGTAGATGTTGTAGTGCTCTATTGTCCACAGATGGATAATCGGGAACTGGAGCTTTTGGTGCAGTCCTTCCTGGCAATGGGTGTGGTATGCCATAACTGTGTGGAACAGTTCGGATTCGAAATTCCCTGCAGAAGTGTGGGCAAATTCGCCGGGATGCCGGTGATGACCTATGTCATGACAGAGATGGATTATCGCCGCATGATTATCAAGAGATTGATGGATATTGTGGGCGGCAGCGTTGGTGTGCTGATTACGTTATTGTTTACCCCTTTTGTGGCACTGGCAATTAAACTGGAATCAAAAGGGCCTGTATTCTTCTCGCAAGTGCGTATCGGGAAGAATGGTAGAAGATTCAAAATGTACAAGTTCCGCTCTATGTATATCGATGCAGAAGAACGGAAGAAAGAATTGATGGCACAGAATGAAGTTAAGGGTCTGATGTTCAAGATGGACCATGATCCCAGAATCACGAAGGTAGGTCAGTTCCTCCGTAAAACCAGTATTGATGAGTTGCCACAGTTTTTCAATGTGTTAAAAGGCGACATGAGTCTCGTGGGTACCAGACCGCCGACCGTCGATGAGTTCGAACAATATAATATCTACTACCGCAGAAGACTGAGCATTACACCGGGGCTGACCGGCATGTGGCAGGTCAGCGGAAGAAGTAATATCAAGGACTTTGACGATGTCGTAAAACTGGATCTGAAGTACATAGATGAGTGGTCGCTGCGACAGGATGTGAAGATTCTGCTACAGACAGTGGGAGTAGTACTGTTCGGGAGAGGATCAAAGTAAAAGAAGCTGCAATTTTCGCAGCTTCTTTTACCGCATTTTGAGCTAAATTATGCCAATGGGACGGATTCCTTGTGTATATAAGGAAAATATGGTATAATGACGCAGATATTATAGAACTGTAGGGATTCCATGATACGGATGCGTTGGAAGAACGATGAATAGAAGTATTTTATCAGATAAAAAATTGAAGATTGTACACTTTGGACAGAAAAGAATGCCCAGCCGCGAAGGTGGTGTAGAAATCGTAGTAGAAGAATTAACCACCAGAATGGCAGCGATGGGACACGATGTTACTGTAATCAACCGGAGAGGTCATCATGTAAGCGGAGCAGAATATGATGAAGAAATCGGCGCAGAATATCAGAAGGTAAAAATCTTGAGTGTTCCGACCATAGACAAAAAAGGACTTGCAGCGGTTACCGCCGCCTTTTTTGCTACGATAAAAGCTTCCTTTGGAAACTATGATGTAGTTCACATTCATGCGGAAGGTCCGGCAGCTTTTTGCTGGATGCCGAAGCTTTTGGGAAAAAGAGTCATTTGCACCTGTCATGGAATAGATTATTTGAGACCTCGCTGGAAAGATACCCTGGGAGGTAAATTCATCCATTACGGTGAAAAAATGATGGTAAAGCATGCGGATGAAATCATTGTGCTGAGCAGAGGAGTGCAGGAATACTTCAAGAATACCTATGACAGGAATACGGTGCTGATTCCTAACGGTGTGGAACGACCGGAAGTCAAGACTAATGATAAAATCAAGGCAAAGTATGGTCTGGAAACGGATGGATATTTTCTGGCATTGTCGAGACTTACAAAGGAGAAGGGAATCCATCTGCTCATAGAAGCCTATAAAAAGATTACAACGGATAAAAAGCTGGTAATTGCGGGCGGAAGCAGTGATTCAGACGAGTATGTGCAATACCTGCATCAGCTGGCTGAGGGCGATGCGAGAATCCTTTTCACCGGTTTCGTTCAGGGAAGAGAACTGGAAGAATTGTATAGTAATGCTTATGTATATGTGCTTCCGAGTGAATTGGAGGGAATGCCGTTAAGCTTATTGGAAGCCATGAGCTATGGAAATTGCTGTCTGGTATCGGATATTCCGGAGAATACAGATGTGATCGGTGACCATGGAATCTCCTTTCGGACTAATAATGAGATTGATTTGGCAGAATGTCTTCAAAAATTGGCAGATAACTTCGACATAGTACATGTATATAAAACAGGTGCGGCAGAATATATCTGCACTAAGTATAATTGGAATGAAATAACACAAAAAACATTAGAACTTTACTGTGAGTAAGAATACTATTTGGAAAAGATGCAGTAAAAGGGTAGAAATAAATGCGAATATTAATGATTAATAAGTTCCTATATCCCAATGGCGGTAGTGAAACTTATATATTTAAATTAGGAAAAGCACTAGAAGAACACGGGCATGAAGTGCAGTATTTTGGTATGGAGCATGCCGGAAGATGCGTTGGTAACAACGTGAATGCGTATACTTCGGACATGGATTTCCACAAGGGATCAAAGCTGTCTAAAATCTTGTATCCGATAAAAACAATCTATTCTTCGGAAGCCAGAAAAAAAATACGATTGGTTCTGGATGATTTCAAGCCGGATGTATGTCATTTGAACAATTTTAACTATCAGCTTACTCCGAGTATTATTCTGGAAATCAAAAAGTGGAGTCGACAGACCGGACATGAGTGCCGGATCATATATACAGCACATGACTATCAACTGGTATGTCCCAATCATATGATGAACAATTATTGTTCCCATGAAAATTGCGAAAAATGTCTGGGTGGACACTACTATAATTGTGTCAAGGGAAACTGCATCCATGGCTCTAAAGCAAAAAGCTTGATCGGATGCATGGAAGCTACCTTTTGGAATTGGAAGGGCACCTACAGAAATATAGACACAATCATATGTTGCTCGAAATTTATGAAAAGCAAACTGGATGAAAGTAAAGTATTGCAGGGGAGAACCATTGCATTGCATAATTTCATAGATGCTGCAACCGTAGCAAAAGAGGATATTGCTACAAAGTATATGAGCGATAAGTATTGCCTCTATTTTGGAAGGTTTTCAGAAGAGAAGGGAATCAGCACTCTCATAAAAGCATGCGAAGCACTCCCGGAAGTAAGATTTATATTTGCGGGAACCGGTCCGATGGAAGCGGACCTGAACGCTATAAATAACATTGAAAATGTAGGGTTTCAGACCGGAGAAAAATTAGAAACTTTAATAAGACAGGCTAGTTTTACCATATACCCGTCAGAGTGGTATGAAAACTGCCCGTTTTCAGTCATGGAAAGCCAGATGTATGGGACACCTGTGATCGGGGCTGCTATCGGCGGTATTCCGGAACTGATCCAGAATCATAAGACCGGCATTTTATTCGAGAGTGGTAATGTGGAGGAACTTGTTGGCTACATTCGTGAACTGTGGAATGAGGAAGCGAAAGTAAGCGAAATGGCAGCAAATTGTGCCCGGGTTCAGTTCGATACGGTGGATCAGTATTATAATAAATTGATGAAGATATATAACGGAGAAATATGATGTCAGAGAAAAAGCTCAATGGAACAGTAATTGTAACCTATCGTTGTAATGCACGGTGTACTATGTGTAATCGATATAAGGCACCCTCGAAACCGGAAGAAGAAATATCTATTGAAACGATCCGGAAGCTTCCGAAGATGTATTTTACCAACATCACCGGCGGAGAACCGTTTATCCGAACGGACTTGAAAGAGATCGTAAGAGAATTATATAAAAAGAGCGATAGAATCGTGATATCTACTAACGGTTTTTTCACAGACAGAATTGTGGATCTGTGTAAAGAATTTCCCAATATCGGAATCCGTATCTCCATAGAAGGACTGGAGCAGACGAATAATGAGATCAGAGGATTGGCGGATGGATACCAAAAGGGATATCAGACACTGAAAACTCTGAGAAAAATGGGAATGAAGGATGTCGGCTTTGGAATGACCGTGCAGGATAAGAATGCACCGGATCTGGTGCCGCTGTATAAAATCTCGGATGAAATGGGAATGGAATTCGCTACGGCATCGCTTCATAACAGTTTTTATTTTGTAGAAGCAAAAAATATTATCAAGGATCGTCCTATGGTAGCGAAAAACTTTGAAAGCTTAATCAACGAATTGCTTAGAAGTAACAGTCCTAAAAAGTGGTTCCGCGCCTATTTCAACCATGGACTGATCAATTACATTTACGGGCAGAAGAGATTGTTACCCTGTGACATGAGCTTTGATACCTTCTTTATTGACCCTTACGGGGATGTCATGCCGTGTAACGGAACAAAAGATAAAGAAGTAATGGGAAATCTGAAGGAACAGAGTTGGGAAGAACTGTGGAATAGCGAACAGGCAGAAGCAGTGAGAAAAAAAGTAAGATGCTGCGACCGGAATTGCTGGATGATCGGTTCGGTATCTCCGGCAATGCACAAATATCTATGGCAACCGGCAGCCTGGGTCGCTGTGCATAAGTTGAAAGCGTTGTTTACCAAACATCCGTATAGTATGTATGAAAATAAGATTGTCAGAGATTACAGGGATGGAAAGGTTACGAAGGAAGCATTGGATAAATGCAGTACCTGCGATCTGCACGCAATGGTGAATAACGGATTGAGTACAGCAAGTATGGAACAATTACGAGATAAGACCGGAGAAGAAATTGTGGATGCGGATATTGCAACACAAATGAATAAAATGTGAGACTGCAAGATAACGGGAATTTGTATAATCGAGAACAATCTATAGGAGTATGAGGAATGACGTATTTTGATATAGCTTGGTGTTTACTAATTATAAAAGATTACCTAAGAATAGCAGACTATATCAATATACCGGACAGAGTGGACGATATTTTGGCTATAGCCATCTTCGGGATTTTTTGTATTTCTATCATTTCAAAAAAATATAACAAAAAAGAACTTTTTATATACATTTTCTTAGGACTTTGCGCTTTGTACACAGGATTAGTAACGGGGTACATGCTCATTACCACGACGGTATTATCTGTTATTGCAGTGAAAGGCGAAGATTTGCAAAAGATTGCAAAAAATACATTTCGGCTTCAAATTTTTTTGCTCCTATTTAATACTGCTTTTTCGTGTGTAGTATCACTACTGGGGTATGGAACATTGTGGGGATATACAGAAGGCGGAACACGCTTTCGGATGCACTTGGGATATGGAATGGCAGGACATTTGGCAGATTGTATTTTAAACCTTATATGTATATGGATATATACACAGAAAAGGACACTAACAAGGAGACAATGTGCGATTCTAATTTCCATAGCAACAGCTGCTTTTCTAATAACTGACTCCAGAACGGTGTTCCTTCTTATGATATTTGTCATTATGGGTATAAGATTTGTGGAAAAAGGAAACAGTGATGAAATCATAAGGAGTGTCACGAAAATCATAGTTCCGGGATGCACAATGATAATGCTAGTATCAATTTATTTATATAGCATTGGAAACAAAATAGGATATCTATTTGACCGGTTTATGAATTCACGTGTAAGATTGTGCGGTTACAATTTGGAGAGATACGGAATAACTATGTTTGGAAAATATCGAACAAATGAGCCGGGTGTAGGTATGTTAAACTTGAAATGGCACAGTGATGGGATGACATATGACAACACGTATATGTGGATGATAATAAATATGGGGATTATTTGGATTGTGATACTGACTATATGTATGATCGAAGCAGCACACAGGTGTGCGGAAAGGGAATGCATATTACTTATTGCATTTGCATTAGGAGCCATGTTGGATACTTCGTTTATTAATTGCGCATGTTGTTTTTCAATACTATTGGTAGGGCAAGCAATAAAAAATAATGATGCAGAGACAAATGAACAGATGATAACGGATAAAATGCAGAAGGAGATTACTAACTAAAATGAAGGAGAGGAATAGTGCCTTTGAAATAATGAGACTAATTGCGATGTTAATGATAATTTTAGGACATTGCATGATGGCTACTGCTAAGGATCAACAGCCATATTTAGGAACTTTAGATTGCATTGGTTGGGGCATTGGAGCTTTTACTGTATGTGCAGTGAACCTATTCTTTTTATTAACAGGATACTTTTTAAATAGTACACATTATAGTTTGAATAAGATTGCATCTATTTGGCTAAAAACCGTATTTTATTCTAGTGCAATTTATATTCTATATTGTATCGTAATGCATTCTTTTTCTATAAAAGAGTGTATTAGCTATTTCTTCCCAGTCTTGACCAAAAAATATTGGTATATGCAGACATATATAGTATGTGCATTGTTGATGCCGTTTATTGCAAAGGGCTTGGAACAGTTGAAAACCATACAACTTAGTATATTAATTGGTATTTTAGTAACCTTCTTTTGTCTGCACCAGACATTTATCAAAGTTCAATATACTTTGGATCAAACGCAAGGATATGGATTTATCTGGGCTTGTGTAATGTATATCATGGGCTATTGGCTTAGAAGAAATAAAGGAAAAATCATGGATAAACCGGCATGGGGATATCTGGGAATATATGTTCTGACAAGTATCGCTATTTTTGTTTCGAATTATTTGATAGTAAACTGGAACATTGCCGGAGGCGTGAAGTCCAGAGGAAATTTTTATGCTTATAATTCTGTTACCGTATTAGTACAAAGTGTATGTTTATTTTGCTTCTTCGTGAAGCTTTCGCAAAAAAATATTAGAAATAAATTAATTAATTCGCTGGCAGCTAACTGCCTTGCGGGATATTTAATATCGGCACACCCTTTATTGTTATATCCATTGTGGACAGAATTGTTCTCAATGAATACATACACAGCAAGACCATTTATTTATGTTAATATGTCAATTCTTTTATCAGTAATTGTACTATTGAGTTGCATCATAGTAGATAAAACTGTTGATGGGCTAGCGAGAAAATTGAAAGTGGAAAAAGGTTTGAAGAAATTAGACAAAATATCGTTTCTATGAAAAAGATAAAGCATAATATGGAAAGTATAGCCATGATTATATTTTTTAGTGGCATTGTCATTTTATTGTTTTGGAAATGTAATTATGGATACGCAACTTTAGATGAAGCATTTTATCCAACAATAGCATATCGATTTATGCAGGGAGATGCAATATTATATGAAGAATGGAGTAATACACAGTTGACAGGTTTTTTATTACTTCCGGTTCTGATGTTGTATCAAGGCATAAATGGTGGAATGGATGGTATATATCTTTATATCAGATATGTATATACCATATTTAAAATATTAATAGCTGTCTTCCTTTTTTTGCGATTAAAGAAATTTGGAAAAAGGGAGGCATATACGACATCCATTGTATTTCTTGTGTTTGCTGCCCATGGAATAATGGCACTGTCATACAACACATTTGCTATTGGTGGAGCACTAGTAGCATTGCTTTTACTATTAGATAACAAAGAGTCAAAAATTTCCATGTTTTGTGCAGGATTGGCCGGGGTAGCATTTGCGGTTAGTGTCATGGGGATTCCATATATGATGATTTTATATGGTGTATATTTAGCAATTGTGATAATAAGCCCCTTTTGGAAGAGAAAAATATGCTTTAATGAATATACAGCCCATCTATTTTCCTGGAAAACTTTTTGGTGTATGACGTTTGGAGGAGGAATTGCATGTGCCGGATTGATGACATATATTTTTTCTAGAGTTAGCCTAAAAAATGTAATTGATACAATTCCACATATACTATATGGAGATCCTGCACATTCACAAAAATCTGTATATCATAAGACACTTGCATATTTTGTTAGAATCTTGATTGGAAACCATCACAATTATTGGATTTTTTGCGGATATATATTGTTAATGGCGATATTACTGGCATATTTGCTAGACAAAAAAAGACGGCAAAATATAAAGAACTATAAATTAGGGGCTGTACTTGGATCTTGGATTCTATTGGTATTGTATGTTGTAACAGATAACTATATTAACAGTATAATATTTATACCGAATGTATTGGCATTCATGTTTATAATATTTAGTTTTAGGCAGGATGAACGTGTAAGAAGTCTGTTTTATTGTATTTGGATACCGGGGATGTTGGTCTCTTATTGTGAATATTTGGCATCTAATACAGGCTTTTCCGGACTTAGTGCGGCTTCTTGTGTGGCAACAACAGCAAGTATAATTATTATTTGTTTTGAGATGGAAAATACAAACATAAAAATAGGCGGATATGAAAAAGTAGTTGCTTCATTTTTGATAGCAATATTTATTTTGTTGGTATATTATAGAATCATATATGTATTTTGGGAAGATGGTGGAATACAATCTTTGAAAGCAACAATAGAACAAGGCACGGCCAAAGGACTATACGTTACCGAAAATACAAAAAAGCTGTATGATCAAATGTATGAGGACACAGAAACTATTAGAAAAACGAGCGAAGATACAATCGTATTGTATCAGGCAGATAATACTTTGTGGATGTCAGGAAGGCAACGCTGTGGTTCATATTCTCCATTGAACTATTCATTATCGTCGGATCCTACAATTTTATATAATTACTATGAAGAGCATCCAGATAAGATAGCGGATGTGATGTATATTAGTGATGGGTATCAAAACCTAGTGGATGCTTTTGCTGTCAAGTATGATTACAGTATAGAAAAAAAGAAGATAGGAACATTGTTGTGGAGAGTAAAATAAAGTGAAGTCACTATACATTGTAATGCCGGCATATAATGAAGAAGAAAATATTGAAACCACTGTGAAGGCATGGTACCCCATTTTAAATGGGAAAGCTGAAAATTCCAGGATGGTAGTGGCGGATTCCGGCTCTACTGACAAAACTCACGAAATTTTATTGAGGCTGCAGAAAGAATTCCCACAATTAGAAATATTAGAAAAGAGCGACAAACAACATGGACCGAAAGTGATTGCTTTGTATCGGTATGCAATAGAAAATGGTGCAGATTATATTTTTCAGACGGATTCAGATGGACAGACAGATTCGAAGGAGTTTGACGAATTTTGGAATGCACTAGGAGAATATGATTGTATCCTGGGCAATAGAGCAGTCAGAGGGGATGGGAAAAGTCGTGCATTCGTAGAGCATGTGGTCTGCTTTTTACTGAGATGCTATTTTGGTGTGAAGGTGCCGGATGCAAATGCACCTTTTCGACTGATGAAAAGCTCCGTTGTAGCAAAGTATATTGACAATATGCCGGAAAATTACAATATTCCCAATATTATGTTTACAACATATTTTGCTAAATATAATGAAAAGCTTACTTTTAAGAAAATCACATTTAAACCAAGACAAGGTGGCACAAATTCTATAAATGTTCCTAAAATAATTAAAATAGGATGGAATGCAATAAAACAATTTAGGAAATTTAAGCAGGATATGAAAAGAAAGGAAATGTGTGGTAATTAACTTTCTAATTATCATGCAAAGTATTGAATGCAGAACTCTAAAAATGTAAAATTGGCGAAAAATATTATTTTAATGTTCTTGGTATATTTTATGCCAAAGGTATTTAGCTTTTTTTTGGTTCCACTATATACCTCTTATTTAACAACGGAAGAATATGGTATTTCAGATGTTATTATTAGCACCGCAAGTTTGCTTGCACCTTTTATTACACTATCTATTCCTAGTGCTGTTATGCGATTTACCATAGAAAATAAGGATGATAGACGACCTATTTGGATTGCTGTTCAAACATATCTTATAGGTATGCTTATATTTTTACTTGGATTGATTGGAACGCATTATTTGTTTCATGTAAATGCATCATATTTATTATATATATATATAATTGCTGGATCGTCTGTATTGTCAGACATAAATATGAGCTATACTCGCGGAATTGAGAAAATGAAATTAGTAACAATCTGCGGTGTTGGAAGTTCATTGGTCAGCATATTGAGTAATATTTTGTTTATTGTAGTATTGAAGAAGGGATTATATGGATTCCTAATTTCATCGGCAGCAGGGTATTTCTTTAATATTATTCTTTTAATTAGTTGCAATTTGAAAACTATATCAACGCCTAGAAGTAGAGATGTAACAGCATATAGGACTTTGAGAAAAGACATGCTACAGTTTAGCGTCCCTACAATATTTTCTGGATTATCATGGTGGATAGTTTCGTCTTCGGACCGATATTTTGTTACGTTATTATGTGGAGCATCCATGAATGGTATATATTCTGTAGCTTATAAAATTCCTACCATTTTACAGGCTATAGATAATGTGTTTCGTCAAGCCTGGATATATACGTTATATGATTCTTATAAAACGAATGAGGGTCGTGAATATATAGCAAAAGTGTATGATGTTTATAATTTTTTGTTTTGCTTTGGAGGGGCAATACTAATAGCCATAACCTGTCCTTTGGCAAGAATATTGTATTCAAATGATTTTTATGATGCATGGCGCTATGTACCGTTACTTATTATATCCGTTGTCTTGAGCAGTGCAAGTGGACTGATGGGGAATTTTTTGTCAATATATAAGAAGACTAAGAAAGCTATGGTTATTTCAATAATAGCTGCTTTATCAAACTCAATATTAAATTATATTTTGATAATTGTAACAAACGATGCAATGGGGGCTGCAATAGCAACAGTTTTTACATTTTTGATTTCATGGATATTAAATTGCTATGAAGGCATGAAAAGTAGCAATGTGAGGATAAAATGGAAAAAAGCATTATTTATGTATAGTGTACTTTGTATACAAGCAGTCACAATCATCAGTATTCAAAATATTTGTGTGGCAGGAATCGGTGTACTTACAATTATTGCTTTGAATTGGAATAATATTTTGTGGGCGAAAAGTAAATGGAAGAATTTGATAAGAAAGAATAAAACATAAAATTATTTGGAAGGCGACTAACTATGATATATGTAGAAATATTAGGACGGATGGGAAACCAAATGTTTTCATATGCTATGGCAAGAAAATTACAAAGCAAGGATCCAGGGCAAGGTATAGCATTTGATTTCTCCAATTTTGAATTCAATGATGAAACATGGATAAATTACATGGAATACTTTAAGTGTTCAAATAATGTTCATATAGAGAAAAGAAAGTTAAATTTAATACAAAGAAGTGTACTATATATATACTTTAAAAAAAGAAAACGTGTCCAAACATGGAACGATGTTAAAGCATTGGAAGACAGATACTCTAATATATTAGAAATATTTGGGATTTATATGTACACCATAGGTTATCATCAATTTCGATATAAAAGTATGTTTAAGAATAAACTAGTCATGGGTTTTTATGAATCTCCGCGTTTCTTTGACGGTATTAATGATATCATTAGAGATGATTTTAGCGTTGAAATGAATAGTGATTGTGTCAAAAAAATTGCTGAGGACATTTTACAACATACAGCCATTGCAGTAGGGGTAAGGAGAGGCGATTTTGTTTCTGCTGAAAATAAAAATTATTGTGATGTTTGTGCACCTAAATATTATGAGACCGGAATAGAAATATTAAAAAAGAAATTGGAGAGCAAGACAACTAATTTGAAAGTATATTTTTTCACAGACGACATAGAATGGACGGAGACAAATATCTCGTGTGATTTAGATAAAACATATATTACTTCTTCGGTGTCTGGAAATCTAAAACCATGGGAAATGTTGCACTTATTGAGCTTATGTAAATATCAAGTTATATCGAATAGTAGTTTCTTTTGGTGGGGACAGTATTTAAATGATAGTCTGGATAAAATAGTTGTAGCTCCTGATAAATGGCGAAACAATGAGAGCGCATTGTACAACGATATATATCAAGAAAATTGGATATGCATAGGAGCGGAAGACTAAATGATGGCTTCAGAAATCAAACAGTTAGACAAGAATAAAGAAAAAAAGAACGGAAAAATATCAGTAATTATTCCAGCATACAATGCAGAGAAAACAGTAGAAAGATGCTTAAATTCTGTCATTGAACAAAGTTATACAAATGTTGAAGTTATTGTTGTTGATGATGGCTCTAAGGATAGAACATTGTCTATAGCAAATGAAATAGCAAAGAATGACAGTAGAGTTAAGGTTATATCAAAACAAAATGGTGGAGCAGCATCTGCTAGAAATGTAGGAATGAAAATAGCTTCAGGAGAATTTATTACATTTTTAGATGCGGACGATTATATTGAAAAAGAGATATATACGGAATTAAGCAAAGCACTAAATCAAAATGATCTAGATATTGTGTCAGCGTCAATTAGAGAAATATATGATGGTGATATTTCTAAAGAAAGTATTAATCCAAATGGAGTGACGATTTTTACGGGGGAAGATGCTTTATGCAATATGTTTTCATATTGTGGCGGCGTTAGAACTGTCGTATGGGATAAATTATATAAAAAATCTATTATACAGAACATTACTTTTGCAGAACCATGTCCTTATGGAGAGGATACTCTTTTTAATTGTGAAGCCATTTTAAAATGCAAGCGTTATGGAACCATCCCCTATATAGGATATACATATGATCATAGAGAGAGCCAGATGACGGGAGGAAAATATAACAGTTCAATTTTGTGTAATATAGATGTGATAGAAAAGATGGTAACTATAATAGAACAGGATAATGGCAATAGCTACAATGTTAAAAACGTAAAGAATCATTTAGTAATTTATAAAATTGCTATATATAGGCAATTGTTTCAACGTATGTTGATGGCGGAAAATTATGAGGAAGTGAAAAATGATTATAATGTTTTGAAAGAATACGCAATGAAAATAAGCTACAGAGATATAAAAAGTAATTTGAAACTCAAACACAGAATACAGTGGAAAATCTATCTTTATTTTTTTGGAATATATAGAGCAATCGTTAACAATGAGAATTGACAGAGTACTTAAATAGTAATTACAACAATATTAAAAGGAGACGTGTGATAATTAACTTTTAAATATCATACAATGATAAAATGGTTTTTGCGTCAGGTATCTTTCTATTTATATTTTTACCGATTACCATTGCTGGCAATTGGCTTTTAAGAAATCAATCAGCATGGTTAAAAAATGCTTTTTTGCTCATTATGAGTACAGTTTTTTATCTTGAAAGTGGAGTGGGACAGTTTTTACTGTTAGTTATGTCTATAATAGTAAATTACAGCTTTGCCATTCTAATTAATGAAATGTGCTTAAGAGAATATTTCAAAATAAAAAAGTTACTCTTGGCTATCAGCATTACTTTTAATATAGGTATTTTATTCATCTTTAAGTATATGACATTTGTACTTGGAGAAATGAGTTTTTTATTTGATAATAATTTACCTTCTGAAATTGAATCGATTGTATTGCCGCTTGGTATATCATTTTATACATTTCAGGCGATGTCCTATGTTATTGACGTGTACAGGGACAATAATAAATTGGAAAAAAATATTATTAATGTCGCACTGTATATAATGTTCTTCCCTCAACTAGTTGCAGGTCCCATTGTCCGTTGGGATTCTATTCGTACAGAATTGACTATGGCAGATCGGAAAGGGAAGTGGAATGAAGGACTTGAGCGATTTACACTTGGTCTTGCTAAGAAAGTAATTATAGCTAACCAAATGGCTGTTTTTGCTGATAAAGCGTTTTCACTTCTCGAAGAAGGTAATCTAACAGTAGCTTTTGCATGGTTGGGAGCTATATCATATACATTGCAGATATATTATGATTTTTCAGGATATTCTGATATGGCAATTGGTTTGGGGAAGATGTTTGGGTTTAATTTTCCCAACAATTTTAACTACCCGTATATATCTAAAAGTATTACAGAGTTCTGGAGAAGATGGCATATATCTTTAAGTAGTTGGTTTAGAGATTATGTATACATACCTCTGGGGGGGAATAGATGTAGTAAGCAACGTATGTTTTTTAATTTGTTTATTGTGTGGATGCTTACCGGCATATGGCATGGAGCTAATTACACGTTTTGGGTATGGGGATTATTGTATTTTGTATTCTTGGTAATAGAAAAAAATTTTTTAAATGGAAATGGAAAACAAAAATCAAATGCATTATTAAATTCCCTTGCACATTTCTATACGATGATTGTTGTTATCTTTTTATGGGTGATTTTTAGAGCTGATTCAATTGGGCAAGCGGCAAACTATATTATGCATATGCTGGGAAGAGGAAAAGTCGTTGATTCTTTGTTCGCAAGAGGAGTGACAGAATTATATTTTAGAAATTTTATCGGATATGGTGTTTTAGCTGTTTTAGGCTGCATGCCATGGTATATAAAGGTAAAAGAATATATAAATTGTCGACTAAAACCGAATCAGGCATCTGCCATTTCGCAAGTTTGGATTATACTAGTATTTGTGCTTGCTCTCTGTGTAACAATTGACAGTGATTATAATCCATTTATTTATTTTAATTTCTAAAAGAGGAGATTCTGCGATGATAGATAATTCCAAACAGAAATTGAATTGGGCATCTATAATAATAGTCATTTTATTATTTGTGGGATTCTTTAGTGTAGGATACCAAATATGTGCTAAAAATATCGTTTATGAGAAGCTTGGGGTCAGTGCCAGATGGTTTCTAAATACTATTAAGACAGATGATAACTTTGATGCACCTAAAAGTGCTAATATTGTATGGAGTGATGCATATCCTTTTTCAAAAAATCCGGCATATGTGCAAGAAACGATTGGAAAAACAGGCAACACAAGAAGCAAGATAGCTAGTACTGATATGCTTTCATTGAAGCTGAACAAGATATACACTATTTTTGAAAAATATACCAGTGATTATTTTACGTTTACAGATATATGTGAGAGGATTTCTAAACAACTTAATAATTGTTTAGGCTATGGACTTAGTACAGATGCCTATGGTGATAATCAGTTTTTTCTTTCAAATGGTCATATGACATATGAAAGAGCCTATGCTCCTGTCAACAATCAAATTAATAATATGGAGCATTTTGCTACTTGGTTGAAGAAACAAAATATTGATTATTTTCACGTAATTATTCCAGATCCGGTAAGCCCGGAAGAAGAAAAAAAGGTACAAGCCAGAGGGTATAAAGTATACTCGAATCAGATGGCGGATGAACTGTATACAGGATTGTCTGAGAGAAACATTTATTGTATAGATATAAGAGATTATATGGAAAACGAAGAAAGATCGTATACGAATGATTTCTTTAAATATGAGCACCACATGGTTCCTGAGGCAGGATTATGGGTAGCTGGAAAAGTTTCAGATCAAATAGATCAGAGATTGGGGATATGCTCTGATAAATCCGTGTTTGAGATTGATCAATATAATATAACATCGGTTCTAAAGACAAGTGATTTATTAAACAATAAGTATTTTGTTTACAAAGGGACAGAGCCATTAGATTTATTACATCCGAAATTTAAAACTAATATTACAAAATATATTACAGATTATGATTTAGAAATTACAGGTGATTTTGATGATACTATGTATGCAATGTGGGAGTTGCCGACATATAATACATGGAATCATGGAATATGTGCGATAAAAACTTATAGGAACCATAATCTGAACGAAAAACAGCCTAAGATATTATTACTCACTGAATCTTACTCAGATGTTATTTCTCCATTTTTGGCATGCTCATATGCAAATATAGACGAAATAGATTTGAGGATTTTTTCGGGAAGTTTACAGACATATATTGAAGAAACAGAGCCGGATTTAGTTATAAGCATGTATAGTGCGTATGATTTAAATGCAAGTGGGGCAGAGGCACTGTTTGAATTCAATTAAACAAGATATTTTGTAGTGATGGGAGAATATTTGGACTTATAGAAACATAATGGATTATTTTCGATTCCATTAATAAAGGTCATTAAAGGAGCTGAAAAACAGTGGAAAGAATTAAGAATTTAATGAGAAATATTAATTATCTAACCAAACATAGTCTATGGGATCAACGAGAAGAAGACATAGTTTATTTGACAGAAAAAATATTAGATGATGGATTATATGAATATGGAATAAAACTGCCAAATAAAAAAAGTGTCAAGATCTTGACACAAGAAGAAACTTTGTCACTAATAGAACAACAACCGAAAAGTTTTGTTAGGACTGGGGATGGTGAGATTAGTCTTATATTAGGAAATAATCAACCATTTCAGAAGTATGAAAAAGAAATTGCGAACATATTGGAAAAACTGTTAAAAACAAAAAGAAGTGACATTTATGTTGGAATAAATAGAAACTACTACATATCTTTAGGCGATGTAGATATGTATTCGAAATTCTATAGAAGAAAGGCATATGATCTGAGAAACATATATAAGAGATATTTAAATTTGGATAATATATATATTGATGCAACATTTACATCCTATGAATTGGATCAGCAGAAAAATGAAAAGATAGATAGTATATACAAAAGATGGAAAAGATTATTCAAAGATCAAAATCTTGTTATTGTTTGCGGAAAAGGAATATTAGATGAATATAGATATGATGTATTTGAACTGGCTAAAAGTAAGGTTTATGTAGATGCTCCCAGAAGGGACGCATGGGATGAAAAAGACAGTATCATACAACAAATAAAAAGTAATGATCCTAAAGAATGCATAGTTGTATTTATACTGGGAATGGCTGGAAAGGCAATGGTTCCAGAATTAACGGACTGTGGATATATGTGTTGGGATGTTGGACATCTTGCAAAATATTATAATGCATATATGCAAGGGAAAGTAATGACCGAGGACGAAATAAAAGCTTTTTATGCACCTGATTAATAAAAGAAAATTAGCAGAAAGAGGGAGAACATATACGAATGAGAGAGATAAAGGGACTGTTAAAAAAGATACCGGTAGTATATCCCCTATGGCATGAAATTCGCTTAAAAAATAATAAAAGG
>ERZ1034946.195-NODE-195-length-42917-cov-43.762144_pt1 | contig 42917 bp, 36 predicted proteins | sample MGYA00520591_ERZ1034946 | MGnify/ENA primary metagenome ERZ1034946 (study PRJEB33766, sample SAMN09781753) | gut metagenome | biome: gut microbiome | host: Homo sapiens | place: Madagascar | study: EMG produced TPA metagenomics assembly of the PRJNA485056 data...
AAGGATTTTTTATAAAACTCAAGTTCTTCAATAAATTTCTTTTTCTTTTTTACATATATTGTAAAGAAAATACAACTCTCTCTCGCTTATTAGCAGAACCTCATTCAAATTTTCATCATATTGATGTGCCAATTTAAAAACATGATCAGCGTATCCGCCATCATAAAGTGTCACTTCTTTGCTATGTATTTCTAGTTTTAATTCGTTTTTTATGTAATCTTCATCTGTATGTGTAACACAGAATGAATGCTTATTTGAAGCAATAGTTTTTACATTTTCCATTACAAACGCTTTAGGTTTAATCTCTTTAATCGCTTCAACATATTTTTTTACAAGTTCATTGCTTCCATTTATCAGCTGACGATGTTGCCTGTTCGCATTGGAAAATCCCTGACATGGAGGTCCTCCAATAATGACATCGACTTCTCCACACTCTTCTTTTATTTGCTGAAAATCTACAGTTAATATATCCTCGTAGTTTTTTAAACCAGGATGGTTTCTAAGATATGTCTTTGCAGCATTCTTATTATTCTCAACAATTGCAACAACTTCAAATTGTCCTGTTTTTTCAAATCCAAGACTCAATCCTCCTGCTCCTGCAAATAGATCTAAAATCTTTAACATCTCTTACTCCTAGATTAAATTATTTTTATATCTCGTCTTTAACAACTTCCAGCAGTCTTCTTTTTTACACCACTGTGTAATGTTAATTCCTATTGTCTCTGGGTTCATAAAATGGTTCCATACTTTTAAAATCAATTGTTCTAATCTAATTGATAATTCTGGAGAAATTCCCTGTCGTCTCCAAATATCCATATCATCAACTTCATTGCTATAAAACTCTGCTAATAAAGCAATCGTATAATAATTTATTTGTGCTTTATAACCACCAAAGTTCTGTCTTGCAACCAGTTTATCACATTCCTTAAACAATATAACTTTACTAATCATACTGATATATGCCTCTTGCGAAGGTTTAGGTACTTCTCCATTCTTAATCATAGTCGAAAATTCAATAAAATTCGTTTCTAAACCTTTACTTACTATATTAGGATACCTCATCCAAGCCATCATACATTTTGCTGCAACCGTTTTAGAGACACACATTGATTTTGGACTGACTTCTTTAAATCTTTTCCTTGCAGCCGGTGTAGGTTGCCGATTGACATCTACCATATACTGCCCTCTGGCTCTTTCATAGTACCATCTAAGAGTTGATTTACCATTCTCTGATGGTACATATATCTTTTCAGATAATCTTGCCATTTCAATATGATATGGATCATTTGCACTAAAATCAGACATATTGATTTTATTCTGACTATTAGCGTATTTAGAAATAAATCCAACCATTTCTTCTGTTTTTGATTGTTCTCGAATAACAGTAAGTTTAATTTGTACATTTACTTGTGAAATATCAACTCCGGTTTGTAAAGCATTATAAATAGAAGCTGTTGTTTGTCCACCATTTACAATCTGCCAATCAACAATTTCTTTTATTACTACAAAATCCTCATCACTTTTTTCTCTATCTATCACAATGCTCTTCGCAGTTGTCGAAATTCCATTATTATATGTCATAAACATTTCTGGCTCTTCAATCAATGTCTTTTTTATTCCTTGATTGATTTTTCCTGTTGCTTGAAGAAATGAACGTACATTCTTTTCTATTAATTTTTGTCCCTCATCTCTATATATTTCTGCCAAACATTGTCCCGAAATCACACCAATATAGCAATCATATACATTTGTATTCTGCTTAACCTTAATCATTTTTAATGGATTATTATATTTATTTTGAAATCTAACTACTAAATCCTCATAAGACTTATTCTGATATAACGATTGACAAATACGTTCTAAATCCCATACATCAAATTTAACTAATATTTTATCAATTTTAATACTTTCAGGAATTTCTGGAACTGTCTCTTTATTAGTCAATAGTATAACCTTAATATTTTCAATCTCTCGTTCATAATCACCAATATACTCTGCAATTATATAACCTGGATCAGTTTCTTCAACATCATCAAAATACCCAGATTTGCACATCCTATAGAATTTAGTGACTTGTTTTACATTCTTATTAATATCAACTTTTCCCATCCTTGAGATGTCTATTCTATTTTCGAATACACTTACGACCAGTGTTAACGTTTGAAAATACCCATCATACACATAAGCATTTATTTTAGCTTTTTCATATTCCTTCCTATAGCTAAGAACATTACAGTTATTCAGAAACGACTCACCCGCATCTATTACATATGAGGAAAAAACACTGGTAAAAGCATCCTCTGTACTGCATTTTTCGTTCTCTCTATATTCTCGGACTTCCTCAATAAGTTCCTCGTTGAACTGTCTCATCTGATCTGTAATCACTGATAATCAACTCCTTTGTAAAAAGACTCTATTTCAATCATATACGAGCGACATGCATCTAAACTAACAACATACTCTACCGCCCCAATGCCTTTACTCACATTCTTTGAGGTTATACGCGGAAAATTATCCCTTACAATAAAACAACTCTCTTCTCTAACTCTATAATGATATGTATAAAGTTCTGGCATAGCATATACATATCCGACCTTAAGCAATTTATCTTTAAACATTTCTTTTTGAGTATAATCTAATTGCAACATTATTCTCTCAACAAGCTCTGGTAACATTTCCCCATCCGCTTCACTCTTTTTCACGTTCAAGTACAACAGATAAAGCAAACCTATTACACCAGTATCATCTAACTGATACTCATTGCTTATTTTTATTTTTTCAGGTCCTTTTACTGATGAACTCTTTATTTCTACAGCATCTTTTCCAATATAAAAATCATGAGATTCAAAATTATATCCAGTCCAATAACCTAATGCTTTATTGCCGTTTTTCTTAATCAATTTTTCAAGCACCCAAAGTTCACTATAAAGTCCCTGTTGAACATTCGCAGACAATACATACTCTTTTTCAAGCTGAAAAAAAAATATCCATTTTTGCAAGATTTTTTTTACAGTTGACAAACTACTTTTCTTATCAACCCGCACTAGACCATCGCATACATCTTGCATTACATTTACAAATATTTCCTGATCATACCCTTCCAACTGCTCAAAAAATATTATTGTCTTAGTTCTTGCTTTTTCAGAGACTGAATTATATTTTCCTTCCATTCCCTTCCATCTAGGGAGCGACTTTAGTTCTTCTAATGTAGTTTCTTCTGGAATTTCTATACCAATTTCACATAAATCCGTATTTTTGTTTAAAGCAACTAAAATGATATTGCCTTTTTCCAGAGTGAATCTTCTTGTTAATACAATTGAATTTGTATATTGGTCTTTCACAAAATCGTTCCTAATATCCTCAAGTACCTTAATCAAAGAAATCATATAAATCTCCCTTCATACCTACTTGATTTACCTGATATGAAATTGACTTTCCATTGCCCTTGGGAAATACAACCACTAAGCCAAATGGAGGCATATGATTACCATCCCCTATTTTAAACAAGCTTGTCTTTCCTTCATCCCTATGGTCAATGGGATAAATAAGTAAAAGTCCTTTTCTGGGATCCATCTTCGTTGCTCTTATGTGCTCTGCAACCGTTTTTTCATTACCTTTATCCTCAATTCGTTTTATATCCTCATATTCCCTGAGAGACATATCATAATACTCCTGATCTTTTGATTTGAGCATATGTATAGAACATGTGTTCTCCTGAGGAACAATACTGTTTTCACTTTTTCTAGTTATACCATTTTTGATATGCCTTTTTGCGATTTCGAAACCTGGCACATCCACCCCAGTATTAATTAGGCAAACCGTCCAATTAACTAATAATCCATCTTTATTTTGCTCTTCAATATATGTCGCAATATTATTCCCATTAACTTTTCTAGCACGCTTAGAAGTTTGAAAATTTCTAAAAAACTCAATAATGTTGCTACTATTAATATTTTCAATAAAATAGTGCTCCGTATCTGTTTTTCGCCCTAACTTTGCAAAATGTTCCTCTGCAGTAAGTATTTTTTCTGCGTAAGAGAACAAATGATTTACAGCCTTGTAATTTGAATCATACATTTCAATATTAACATCAATGTCTCTTGTAACAGTCAATGTAGCACTAAAATCAAGCTGTTGCATTACACCAGACTTTACCTTCTTCGGACTAGAAATTTTCAGTTCTGGATGTGTTACAACCCGCAATCCAAAATCACGTGGTTTAGCTTTCTCATCACACATATATGTAATCTGATTTCTCAAATCATCTGTTGCAAAAGCAATCCTTGCAAACCATCGATAAATAGTGTCTGTAATAAATACTCGACACAAATCTGCATACTTTGGTCTAAACCCAAACCAACGTCCCATCTGCATAAGCGTATCATAATATTTAGATTCGCGTGTAAAATAGCTAATTGATAAACCTTCTAATGTTAATCCTCGCGAAAATTTATCTCCACCAATTGCGATTACATTATACTCCTCTCCTTCATGGTCTTTGTAGCATAAAACATCCTTACTATCACCATTTATCACATTAACTTTTACCCTATTCTCATTCATCAGTCTGACAATTTCTTCATATATCTCATCTGCTTTGACATCATATGCATCCTCCATATATTTCGAGAAATCTTTTCTCATTTTTTCTGATACTGGCAAGTATTCTTCTTGAATTAAATGGTAAATCTCTGCTTTAGTCCCACTATCAGCATCAATAATCATTGTTTGTAACTCATCAAAAAAATACTCCGACACTTTTCTCTCCAATTGCTTATGCATATTTTTAATACGAGCAACATGTATCAACATGGTATTAGGTTTATACCTTTCCCCTCGGCAATTTCTGATTGCTATTGAAATCAAAAAGCACTTTATTGCCTTTTTTAAACTATCTGGCAACTCACCAATCGTTCTGTTGTTTAAATCAACAAATTTTTCATCCTGAATCTTTCTTACAAGTGGCATAGGTCTTGGTTCTTCATCTTCCGTTCCATACCCAAAAAATTCATTAGCACCTATATATCTGTATGGTTTTGGTAAACTTATAATACAGTCTGCCGGGAACAAGTCATTTCCCAAATCTTCGCTTGCAACAGTTAAATCATTTGGTATAAAAATATTGGCATATGGAGTTGCTGTATACCCCACATATGATTTACACTCAAAATGATTTAATAAATTACGAATCAATTTGTTAATAGTCTTTACATCATATTCATCAATAATATTTCTATCTTCGTCATAATCATAGCCAGTATTAACAGATGCCTGATCTGCCTCATCGTCAATCAATAATAATGGATATTTTGCAGGCATAACAAAATGTCCATTTTCATCTTGTTTAACAACTTGTTTGCTCTCAATATTTTCAATCAAATTAGTCAATGTTGACTTAATCTTTTTAGTAACAATGATAGTTGGAACATCTGGATGAGTGTCCCAGCTTGAATTCTTCTTTGAAAAATCACCACTTTCATCTCTAAATGTAAGTGTCTGAACAAACCCCGCATTATATAATGTACCAACACCTATTCGATTCGTCTCAGCCCGTTCCCGCTGTTTCTGCCTAGCTTCCGATGAAGTTTCATATCCAAGTACTTCTTCATCAATTCGTGATTGTGTCTGACTTCTAAGATTATTATGAATGCCTGCCAATACAATAATGTATTTATAACCTGCATCTAATGCCTTATTAATTAAACCAATATAATTTGCAGTCTTTCCCGACTGAACATATCCTACTACCATTGCACGTTTTTCCTGTGCAACAATTCTATTAGGATCTGCAATTGCATTCAAAAGAATATCTGTTGGATTACCGATACTCTTTGTAATTGCACTCTTCTCCCAATGTTTTCTTTCAAAAAGATATTTACTATATCGATTCCAAAACTTAAGCTTAGTTGCATTTTCTGCACGATACTCATCCCACCAAGTAGAATTTTCTGCTTCTTCCCCAAGCATTACAGAAACCGTCTCTTCTTCTTTTTCGCGGCTAATTCTACTCAACAAGTAATTTCTTAATGCTTCCGCATCGTCTATAAGTGCACTCATACTTTCAATCGTCTTATCTATTGCTAATGAGATGCGTTTATTAAGACTATCTGCATCAATTTCTGCCAATATTTTTCCATAAAAGTCATATGCTATTTCATATTTTTCATTAATATTTATCTCCATCACTCTGTCTCCTCAATAATTCTCTTCAAATCATCTCTTAAATATAAATACTCAGGCGAGTCATACAGTGTATCGTAAATCTCTATATCATCATATTGCAACATTCTATAAATTCTGATTTTCTCCTGAATATTCAATATTTCTATCTGTTTATCTTCATCTGAAACCACAAAATCAGTCCCTTTGTCCATTACTCCGCTAAGCATTGTTGGCGAATAGCTCTCTATTAAAGATAAATATGTCTTTAATTCCTTTTGTGCATCTTCATCTATTCCACTTAAAATTTTTAAAAGCATAGGGTGCTTTTTATTCAGATAAAACATATAATTTCCAGATATATTTTTTCTCTGCTCCCAGACATACTTCAAACTAGTATTATTCGCAGTGTTTTTTCTGTTATATACACCTCTCGAATTATATACTGCAATAGACTTTTCAATCGCTAAGTATGCTATCTGAGTAATTTGTTCTTCTATTGCAACAGGTAACGTTGCTTTTGATTTTTTAATATCAATATCCCATTCAAAATCACTATCTGCATTCATATCCAGTTTTATGCGGGCAAGATTATATGCTGGTTCTTTCTTAAACTTTCCAAACCAAGTACCATAAACCAATAATCTTCTATTTCTATACACATAGAATCCTTGATGACCTCTCCAATCCTTTATTCCAGCAGCCTCATTAAATTCTTCTTCCGAATTATATTTGTTCTTATGAGGAAGAATATATGGTTCAACAATTACTTCATTTTTTCCGTCAAACAATTCTTCCTTCGCCAACTCCATTGTTGCTGGACTTTTTATCCAAAATGGATTCCATGGTTTTATTGGATTTCCATTTACAGATATTTTTAACTCATCCTCTTCCATAAAACGGTGGAAAGTTATCGCAATATGAGATTTAATATTACGAATCATTTTGTAAAAATTTTTCTTTGATTTCTCAATATTAGCCTCATCAATTAATCTATCTAGTTCTGAAATAATAATAAGTGTTCCCTGTTCCCAATTGTTGTACCGAGTGTATGTATCAATAGATTCAAGGATCATAGACATCTCTGATTCATCATATTCTGATATTTCCCATTTATCTTCAGATGCAACCGTATCTAAATTCCATTCTGCATTTGATACAACTGAATCCTTTTTTGAAACCACAAGTAAGTTCTTAGCCATTGAAAATGAAGCCGTCTTCATTCCAAGACCAAATCTACCAAGATCTTCTGATGGTCTCATTTTGTTCGGATCTGCGGAACCAATTTCCATCGCATCCATCAATTCATGATAGTTCATCCCAAGTCCATTATCAGCAATAATTATCCTTCTATTGTCCCAGTCAAAGTATAATTCAACCTCTGTTGCTGCGCCCGATACACTATTATCCATAATATCAGCAATTGCGGTTTCATTTGTATATCCTACCGAACGCAATGCTACTAACAGCATTTTGGCATGAGGTGTTTTCTCATGTATTTTTTTTGCCATACTAATTACCCTCTCGTGTTAAATCTTCTGGTTTCACTTCACCAGAAGCAAACAGCCATAATTTACCCTTTTGACAGCTTCTAAACTTCTTTCTTTCGAACAGTATAAGCTAACCATTCTGTGGGGAAATTCCACACTTGCTCCCCATTTATTTAATTTTAAAATTCTCCCTCTTTAGTCTTTTATAAAAAACGCACATTTGACAATTTATAGTATAATTCTTTATTTCAAAACTTTCAACATCTCGAAAATATGCACAATATACTTTACCATTACAACTCACTATACTTATTTCAGATTCTAAATGAGTACATGATAATTTCCCATATTATATGCTTCTCCCCGCATATTCTCATTCACACAGATATTATTTTCGTAAAACATATAACGTAAGTCCCCAATGAAAAAGTCTCTTGCTAGATTTTCCTTTCTTACAACTATACCAAATATGATCATTGCTGTTATCATCCATTTTTCATAATATTCAGCTTTTATCTTTAATGAATTTTTCACCAAAAACAACTAACTTTTTTCGTGCTACCCTAATTAAAGATTAGTATTAAAAATTTAATATCCATAAATATCGCTTTTTGTCACCTTTTTTATTTTGAAAATAAATCTGATGAAAGGACTTCAATTCCTTTATTGTTGTTCTTATACTCAGCAGTTCTTTCTCGCAATCCTCCCATATATGCTCAATTATTGATAAAAAAAGTCACGACATATTATAGCCATGACTTTTCTCACTTCACTGTTCTAAAATTACACTTTTCTTACTTCTTCAATTTTTTCTTCCGGTAACCATTGATGTCATATTTTCTTTCATACTCATCAAAGTATGCCATGTAAGTGGCGTTTTTAAGTTCACGCACACTCTTTAAGTACTCATGGGTATCAAAGTCTGCCGCCTCAAGCTCGATCATGGCAACTGCGATATTCGAACAGTGTGCTGCGATTCGCTCTAAGTTTGTCAGCAGATCGTTAAACGCAAATCCCTGCTTCATCTCACATTTTCCGGTGCGGAGTCTTGCGATATGACGCAGTTTCAGTTCATCGCAGAGGATACCGATCAGTTCGCGGAGTGGTTCCACTTTTGCCGCCATCTCAAGGTCGTCCGCACAGAATGCGTCCGCCGCAAGACTGACACACTCTTTTACTGCATTCTCGAGCACATCCAGCTCATACTGTGCCTCGTCCGAAAATGCAATTTTCTTCTCGTTCAGCTCCGCCGCAACCTCTGAGATATTCACCGCATGGTCGCCCAGACGTTCGAAATCACTCACTGTATGCAAAAACTTGGATACCTGCTTCGCCTGGCTTCCATTCATCTCATGCGTGGACATCTGCATCAGATAGGTTCCCAGCTTATCCTCATATTTATCGATCAGTGTTTCCTTTTCCTGTACCTTATTAAACTTTTCTGTCGAATACACAAGGAACAGGCTTAACGCACGCAAAATATTCTTTCTCGCCTTCTTTGCCATGCCGTTCATCGCAAGATGGCTCTGTGTGATCGCAAGATCCGGGTAAGCAAGGAAACGCTCCTCGAGCAGATCGAAGTCTGCCTGATCCTCCTCGTCCTCCGGCGAATCTTTTACAACAAGATAAACAATTTTTTCAATCCATTTGATAAATGGAAGAAGTACTAAAATCGTTGCCGCACGGAAAACCGTGTTTAACATTGCGATCAGTACCGGGCTCATGGTGGCATTCATAAACGGGAAATGCACCACAGCATTGACAGAATAGAATACAATTGACCAGAACAGCATGCCGAACAGATCGTTAAACAGATAGATCAGGGCTGTTCTCTTACCATTTTTGTTCGTTCCGATCGAGGAGAGCAGAACCGGACAGGCTGCGCCGACACCAATACCCATGGTAATAGGAAGCGCCGCTGCAAAAGTGATCGTTCCACTCATGGACAACGCCTGAAGGATACCGACTGAGGCAGATGCACTCTGCAATACCGCTGTAAATAAAATACCTGCCAGTATACCTGCCGCCGGATTCTTAAACATTGTCAATACATTCACAAAATGCTCGTTATCTTTTAATGGTGCAACTGCCCCACTCATGGTCTGCATCCCCACCATCAGGATGGAGAACCCAAGCATAATGTCACCGACATTTTTAAAGCCGGATTTTTTTACAAACATTTTAAAGATAATACCAATGATCGCCACGATCGCTGAGATGGTCGCTGTGGACAGCAGCTGTGCAATTCCATTTGAGCCGTCAATGTACGACAAACACAAAATCCAGCCTGTCACACTCGTTCCGATGTTAGCTCCCATGATGATACCGATCGCCTGCGCAACCTTCATCATTCCGGAGTTTACGAAGCCGACAACCATAACAGTCGTTGCGGAGGAGGACTGGATGATCGCTGTCACAGCAGTTCCAAGCAGCACTCCTTTCAACGGTGTGTTCGTCAGCTTATAAAGAACCAGCTCCAGCTTATTTCCCGCCACTTTCTTCAGTCCGTCTCCCATCAGGGACATACCAAAAAGGAACAGTGCCACTCCGCTGAGCAGCGATAAAATAATAGTAAATGTTGTCATTTGTACTCCTAACTACGTTATGCGTTCTAACGTATCCCTGTCTGCAATTTTATTTACAAACTTTTTACATGATTTTTACATTTAACCGACATTTCTTATTATACTGTACCTCATGGCAAAATCACAATCATTTTATTTCTATTTTAAAATTTTTTACATTTCGCCTAGGAAAATACCGTTTTCAGACAAAATTATTATCACTTTTTTATCTATTCTCATTTAGTGAGAGCAGATTCAGCCTTTTTTGTCTGCACCTCTCCGCTCAATCCCTGTTTTCTTATAGTATTCTGCCTTATCCTCATACATGCGCTTCTCAGCTTCCTGCAGAAGTTCATCCAGATGTGTGTCCGCCCTGTCCTGCCAGATCACTCCCACTGCGATATTTACGTCCTTCTCAGCTGTCAGACACTCTAACTGCCTTATGCGTTCCGCCAACGTGTCCTGATCGATCTGCGCGCACAATACAAGCAGCTCATCTCCCCCGATACGGAATACGCCGTAATCGCCAAACACCTGCTCCAGACATGCACCGGCTCTAAGGATCAGGTCATCCCCTGCCTTATGTCCCAGTGTGTCATTCACACCTTTTAAACCAGTAACGTCACAATAAACTACGCCGATGCTCTGCTCCGGATTGATCTGTCTCACATACTTTTCCATCGCAAAGCGGTTTCCAAGCTGAGTCAGCGCATCCTTATAGCTCAGATCTTCCAGACGCCTCATCAGATTCCTGCGTTTGATACAGGACTTGAGAAAAGAACCCATGATCTGAAGCATATCCGACGTATATTCCAATGAAACTGCCGGCGGATTGTCAACTCCGTAAAAAGCAATGATTTTTTCCGCATCATAAATTGGCATGGCAACAATGGAATGGATATTCTGCCGCTTCAGATTTTCATATTGAAACGGATCACTCAGGCGCATCTCCTCAATATCCGGTATCCGGACATATTTTCCCTCCTCAAAAATGTGATACCAGTTCTCACAGATCTCCGGCGGAAGATTCTGGAGATTGTCGATCTCCGGTGGCACTCCCGGCGCTGTCCATTCATATGTATTATCATCCCTGCCATCTCTGTTCCTCTCAAAAATATACGTTTTCTCTCCGTTCAGCGCTTTTCCGAGATATTCCAGAATAATACGGATCGTCTCGTCCGGCGACTCGGCAGAAAGTGCTTCCTTCAATGCCTCGTTGACAAAGGACTCCATATCCCTGTACTTCTGGATCATCTTGTCCTGTGAACGCTCCTCGCTGATATCTATACTGATCTCGATCCGGTACTTTTTCTTTGTGACAGGATCTTCCACCAGGGTATCTTTCAACATCATGTATTTATCGATCACCGGATTATAATAACGCCACTCGACAAACTTTCCGGCACAAAGCCTATCATTATTGCACATGCCGCAGGGAACAGAAGATTTCTGCAGCACCTCGTAACATTTCATCCCTTTCACATCATCCATGGACTGTAATCCATACACCTCTAACAGTTTGCGGTTCATATAAACAAGCTCATCTGTCTCTATGTCTGTAGCGTACACGTACTCACCCAGATTATCAAAAAACTTCCAGATAACTTCTATTTCGTTCATTCTTTATACTCCGTTTCATGCAGATATGAAATTTTTATATAAAAATCTGTATAGTAAAATAGCACCTCCTGCGAGGTACTATCCCACTATACGCCTTTATTGCGCAGATTGCAAACAAACTCTTCCATAAACTTCTTTTTTTCACAGGGTTTTCCAAAGAAATATCCCTGAAGATAATCTGCCTGCAGTTCTTTCATCTTAAGATGCCAGTCTTCTTCTTCGATCCCTTCCACACAGATGCGGATGCCGATGCTGTGGACCATCTCAATGATCTTTTTAAACAGCTCATAATCCCGTTCGCAGCTCATTGCCTTTGCTGTGAAATCCTTGTCCATTTTCACATAGCCAGGATTCATGTCACTGATGCAGTGGAGATTGGAATACCCGGTTCCAAAATCATCGATCACGAACTGAATCCCATTTTCCTCAAGCACTTTCCTGAATTTACAAAAGGCCGGTGTCATATCCATGAAGCCGCTTTCAGTCATTTCTATGCAGATGCGATCCGGCGTCAGTCCATTGTCCCTGACCGCAGTGAGTATCTTGTCTGCGATCTTTCCATGCTCGATCTGATAACAGGAAATATTCACGTTCACCCTGAATTCCGGTATATATTGCTGTATCTCACGGCACATTTTTGCTGCCTCATTTAACACAAACCTTCCCGCCGGAATGATCAGTCCTGTCTTTTCCAGAAGCGGTATAAACTCGACCGGAGACAGCCACTCCTTGCCTTCCTCTGTCACCATGGTATACCGCATCAGTGCTTCTGCACCGATCACACGCCCGGAAACACAATCCACAATCGGCTGATAGTATACTTCAAAACCTTCACACCCGTTAGCAATGGAACTTCTCAGTGCACTTATAATTCTTCCATTCCGCTGGAATTTCTCGTAATCCTCCTGCCTGTAAAAATAGATGTTATTTTTTCCCATCTGTTTTGCCTTTTTCAGGGAAAATTCAAACTTTTTGCGGCACTCCTCATAGCCTTCTGCCACAGTCGATGCATCGATCACTCCTGCGGAAGCTGAAAATACAACTTCATATTGTTCAGAGATGATGAATTCGTCTATTTTCTCACCGATCTTTTTTTTGAGCTGTATGGCATCATCCATGGAAGTACTGTCAAGATCCACGATCACATACTGATCTGCGATCAGATGAAAGAGTCTCTGGTTTCCTGACAGACACTCTTTCATGCAGTCTGCAACACTTTTTAACACATAGTCGCCATAATTGCTGCCATGTGTTCCATTCACCGCTGCAAAATCATCAATTCCAATATGCATAAGAAATCCGGTCGTCACAGGTTTCTTCTGTGACCGCAGGTAATCACAAAATTCCATTCCGCCTAAAAGTCCGGTCACATTATCAGCCCGCCGCTGGTTTCCAGTCTCATTCAGACATCCCACCAGATACCCCGGCTTTCCATCTTCATCATCGATCACCACTCCGCGGCAGTTGACCCACACCGGAAGCCCGTTTTTGTCTAGCCACCGGTAATGGATATCATGCACCTTTTCCTTTCCGTCCATCACTGCCTGCATATGCTTTTCAAACATAGCACGGTCTTCTTCGTAGACAGCCGACATGATCTCCTGCTTTGCATTTCTCATATATGTCTCAGAGATCATAAACCGATCCAGGGCAGACTGGGATATTTCCATCTTATTGTTCTGGAGGTCTAATACATACAGGTAATCATCCATGCACTCCGCTATGATCTCCAATAAGACTTCTGCTGTCAGATCTCCTAATATTCCATATACATCCTTATTCATAACCAGAGAACCTTCCCTTTTTCTTTTGCGTTTGTACTCCTGCGCATCCAGTTGAATTTATCTGGTCCGATATTATTTTTTATGCTTTGCAACTTTAAATCTGCGGATCATTGCACGTAAATTATCTGCTTCGCTGCTCATCTCTTCACTTGCAGCCGCACATTCCTCTGAAGTAGCTGAATTCGTCTGTACCACATCATTGATCTGCTCGATTCCTTCATTGATCTGGCGGATCTCTGCTGTCTGTGTCTCTAAGGTTTCTGCGATATTTGTCACTTCACTTGTGATCGTTTTTGATTTCTCTGCCACTTCCTCTAACTGTGCTGCTGTTTCCTTTGCAACTATCATACCTTTTTCTACAGCATTCACAGAGCGCTCGATCAGTGCCGCTGATTCCTTTGCCGCTTCTGCACTCTGATCTGCCAGGACATTTACCTGATTTGCAACGACTGCGAAACCTTTTCCTGCCTCACCGGCTCTTGCAGCCTCAATAGATGCGTTTAATGCAAGCAGATTGGTCTGGGATGCGATCTCATTGATCGTCGCAATGATCTTGTCAATCTCCTGCGATGCATCATTGATCTCATTCATAGAGCCGACCATCTCGTGCATCTTTCCGTTGCTCTCGATCAGCGCCTGTCCAAGCTGTTCCACTTTTCCACTGATCTCTTTTGCTGCCTGTGAATTGTTTGCCACCTGTTCGGAAACACCGGTAACCGTAGCGGTCAGTTCCTCGACAACTGCTGCCTGATTCGTTGCGCCGTCTGCAAGCTCGTTCGAGCTGGATGCCACCTGTTCTGCTCCGTTGGACACCTCATCGGAAACCCTCTGGATTCCTCTTACCGTATCAGACATGCTGTTCTGGAACTCCATAAAGGAATGTAAAATACCAACAAAGTCTCCTCTCCACTCTACCTCTGGCTGTACATCAAAATTGCCCTCTGAGAACTGTTTCATGGAGCGGTCAATATCATCGACATACGTTCCAAGGATACGGATGGATTTGCGCATGCTGTGTGCAAGTCTTCCGATCTCGTCCTCGGAGTGGTATTCCAGCTGGCTGTGCAGATTTCCTTCCGTGAGTTCCTTCGCCACATCCTCGATCGCATGTAATGGTTCCAGAATGGTTTCCAGTACCATCCTGCTCACTTTCTTTGCGATTGCCCATGCAAGGAGCAGGAAGATAATGATCACTGCAATACCGGCAACTGCACAGAAGATCGTGCTCTGGACAGCCTTACTTCTCTGTTTATCAGTCAATGCATCTAATTTCTTTGAAACTTCTACTAAGCTGTTTAATGCAGGGGTACACTTATTTAAGATATCATCGACAGCCTGCTCTCCCTTGCCGGCCTTAATCTCTTCCATGATCTCATATCCGATCGTTTCCCAGTCCGTGAGCGCACCTTTATATTCTGTATAGAGATCCTCTGTAATGACACCTGTGCCGTGTAAAACATTCATCTGTGTATCTACGGTCCCGAGAAGCTCTTTCACCTTCTCCTCGTAGCTGTCGTAAGTGGATTCGTCATCATTCAGCGCCATTTCACGGATATTTCTTGCTGCTGAATTTATATTAATTCTGCATGTTTTTACTGCCTGATCTGCTGCGTTGACATTATTGACATAATTCATCATATTGGCAAACAGAATGCCTATTGCAATAATAGAAATCACTCCTGACAGCAGCATCATGGTAATGACTTTTCTATAACCGTAACTGATTCTTTCCTGCAGATACATTTTTTCAAGTTTTGTTTTCATTGTACTCTTTTGTGACAGCATAAATTGCTTTTTCCTTTCCATCCTAATATACTTTTTGTCTTTCTCTGATATATTAATTTTTCCAGTCTGATAATGTATTAATTGCCTCGTTTTATTTCGCTTTTTATCTGTTTTTTCTTCTACCCCCCCTAAAAAATCTGACAATTATCTGTTTTGATTCTCACATTATAGCCTCATATTTTGTGTCTGTCAAACCTTAAACGACTTTTTTTATCTATTGTTTATTTAAAAATACTTGTTTTTTTGCAATGCGTACATATGTCTTTCCGTAGTGGAATTTGAGCCCTTTTTCCTGTACCAGATATTGTCTCTTAAATTGTGTTTCCGACCGCTTCCTTTGCGAGCCGGTCTGCTTCTTCATTGCCATCCACACCAGAATGACCTTTTACCTTTACAAATTTAATCTGGATTTGATTTTTCACTGACTGCATGTAATCATAGTAGGCGATCGTGCCCTGCTTGTTCCGTTTCCAGGCTCCCTCTGCCCACATCTCGATTCCCATGTAGTCGTAATAAATCGTCACTTCCGGAAGTTTTAACTCGATCGCACGTTCTACTGCAGCCATCGCTCCTAATATTTCTCCTGAAACATTGCGCATAGATGCCATCTCCGCATCTTTTCCGCTTCCCTGCAGCACTTCTTTCTCTCCATTATGAATGAGAAATCCGCCGTAGCCGTAGACTTTGGTGGCAATGTTATAAGAACCGTCGACGAAAGCGTAGACTGTCGGATTTTGTTCCTGCTTCCCTGTATCTGGTTTTTCTGCTTTTTCGCTCCGCTTTCTGGATGTGCCTTCTGCACCCACGAAGGCTTCCGCTTCCTCAAGAGTCTTGAAGCTTTTATATACGGCGCCCGGAAAACCGTCTACCATTTTTTTGCACTCGTCCCAGCTGTTGTAGATTCCCGGAATTTTACCTTTTTGTACTGCGTAGAATTTTGATGCCATGTATGCTTCCTTTCTCATTTATGTTTCAATAAATAATTGCGAAACTCGTCATAATCTTCTTTCAATTGTTCAAAATTAACAAAATTTTCGAAAACACGCTTTCGCTACGTGTCGCTGGTAACGGTACTAAGAAGCCAGCCACAACTTACAGTTGTACCTGCCTTCTAAGAACCGACCGCTCCCCAGTGTTTTCTCAAGCTTTTGTTAATTTTTCACAATTTAATTTAGATTTTCATGAGTTTCGCAATTGTCTATTGATATTTCATTATGATAATTCCAGCCTACAGCTTCCTCTCATCTGCAACGGACATTCGTAAACATTTTCGTCCCCATTTCTTCCGATATAGGACAATGGGCATTTTCTGCAATCCTCTAATACAAAATCTGCCGGAACATCAAACTCGATTTTCGCTTTTTTACTTCCTTTTGCCTCATTCTCATGCCTGATATTGTCCCAGCTTAATTTCTGTCCGCATCCCTGACATTTTTCAGTGCCGATTGAAACTGCACGTTTGCATGTCGGACAGGCATAGTACTCTTTCCCTGTCATATCCTTTGTCTCTATTACCTCTGATGGGAACTGCTTGATCAGTTCTGCTCTTAAATCGTCCTGCATTTTTTGTCTCCTGTATTCTAATTTTTTATTTAAAGCATGTGATGTTTGTTGTTATCGCCATTGTTACTCACCATCACTGTAAATTCCAATAACTTATTTTATCACAACATTTTTTAAATTTCACTAACATTTATATCAGTATATTGAAATATTTTCTATGTAATGCGCCATTGCAAAAATTGTCGATTTTTCAAAGTTTTTACATTTCAGTGCATAAACTTTATGTCCAGGTCACGGAATCAATGACAAGTGAAGATGTTCGCAAAAGAGAATTAACACCACTCCAAAAAAGGAACCAGAGATTTTCTCTGGTTCCTCAAAATTATAGGATATTCTTCATGAACTGGATTTTACGCTTCCTGATTCATATTCGCCAGCTTCGCAGCCTGGTCTGCTGCGATACATGCATCAATAATCTCCTGAATATCGCCATTCATGATCTTATCTAATTTGTAAAGTGTCAGATTGATACGGTGGTCTGTCACACGTCCCTGTGGGAAGTTGTAAGTTCTGATCTTTTCAGAACGGTCACCGGTACCGATCTGGCTCTTACGAAGCTCGGCTTCTGCATCATGTGCTTTCTGCTGTTCTAAGTCAAATAATTTTGTACGGAGTAAAGCAAACGCTTTTGCTTTGTTCTGGATCTGTGATTTCTCAGTCTGGCTGTAGATCACGATTCCAGTTGGAATATGTGTTAAACGAACCGCAGAGTCTGTGGTGTTGACGCACTGTCCACCTGCTCCTGAAGCACGGCAGACATCGATACGGATATCTTTCTCATCAATCTGTACGTCAACATCTTCTGCCTCCGGCATCACAGCTACGGTAATAGTAGAGGTATGGATACGTCCGCCGGATTCTGTCTCAGGCACACGTTGTACACGGTGCACACCGGATTCGTACTTCATAACCGAGTAAGCACCTGCTCCTGTGATCATGAATGTCACGCTCTTCATACCGCCGATTCCGGTATCGTCACATTCCATAATCTCTGTTTTCCAGTTCTTCGTCTCTGCATAATGCTGATACATACGGTAAATCTCTGCCGCAAATAACGCCGCCTCATCTCCACCGGCACCGGCACGGATCTCCACGATAACGTTTTTGTCATCGTTCGGGTCTTTTGGCAAAAGAAGGATTTTTAATTCATTCTCTAATTCTGCGACACGGTTCTTTGCATCGTTTAACTCTTCTTTTGCGAGTTCACGCATCTCTTCGTCAGATTCTTCCTCCAACATGGCAAGCGAATCCTCGATGTTCTGCTTGCACTGTTTGTATTCTTTGTAAGCCTCCACGATCGGTAAAATATCGCTCTGCTCTTTCATCAGCTTACGGAAACGTTCCGGATTATTTGCTACATCCGGCTCACTTAATTCGCTCATCAACTCTTCATAACGGATGAGTAAGTCCTCTAATTTATCAAACATATTTCTCCCTCATTTCTGTCTAATCAAATATCGTGATTTCATCACTCAATAATTTCGCCGTTCGTCAAATGCAAATAAATTTGCATTTTCCTCTCTTTCGCCCATTACATCTCTACACTCTGATGCCACTACAACATCCCGGTCACAACCCTGTCATTTCCCGCAAGGTCTTTTTTCACACATACATCAGAAAATCCTGCATCTGTCATCATTTTAGATACATCTTTTCCCTGATCATACCCAATCTCAAACATCAGAGAACCGCCAGAATTCAGATAATCTTTACTCTGTTCCACGATCCTGCGGTAAAAGTAAAGTCCATCCTCTTTTCCATCTAACGCCTCGATCGGTTCAAACACCTGTACCTCCGGCATGAGCTGCGGAATCACATCTGTCGGGATATAAGGCGGATTTGATACGATCACATCAAACTTCTCCGTGACCATCTCAAAAAGGTCGCTGCGTTCAAAAAGAACCGGAACCTCATTTAATTTTGCATTCTCTTTAGCGACGTTGACCGCCTGCTTGGAGATATCAACCGCGTATCCCTTCACGCCCTCAACGTTATGCAAAATACTGATAATGATACAACCGGAACCGGTACACATATCAAGTACTTTCATTCCCGGCTTTACCTTTTTTAATGCTTCCTCCACAAGTGTCTCTGTGTCCTGTCTCGGAATCAGGACATTGGAATTTACCTTGAATTTCAGTCCCATAAATTCCGTCTCGCCCACAATATACTGCAACGGGATATGCTCTGCACGCTTTTTGACGGTAAGTTCATATTCCTTCAGCAGATCATCAGGAAGATCATCTTCCATATGCATATAATAAAATTTACGGTCTATCTTACAGCCCATTTCCAGCAGTAGCCATGCATCTGTTTTCGCATCTGCAATATGCGACAGCTCCAGCACTTTTTCTCCATGGGCAACAGCTTCCCGATATGTCATTCTTATCTCACGCCCTTCTAATTCATTTCCCGGCGGATTTCTTCCACATAAGGTTTCCAGTCAAAAACAGCCTCAACAGAGGCAATTCCAACCTCGATCATCTCATCGTCCGGTTCCTTTGTTGTCAAACCCTGCAGCCATAATCCGGGCTTACTCAAAAGATTCACAACAGCATTATCGCTTCTTCCCGCCAGCCGGATAAACTCATAGGACACACCCGCGATCACCGGGATCAGAAGCAGACGAAAAACCACACGGAGGATTGGAGAATCCACGCGGATAAACATAAAAAACAAAATGCTGACTAACATTACGATCAAAAGAAAACTTGTTCCACAGCGTTTATGAAATCTGGAACTTTTTCTCACATTTTCCACGGTAAGATCCATGCCATGTTCAATGCAGTTGATGCATTTATGTTCTGCACCATGGTACATATAAACACGCCGGATATCCTTCATCTGAGAGATAAGTGCTACATATCCGATGAAAATCACCAGACGGATCACTCCCTCTGACAATGCGATCACCCACTGGGATGTAATTACTTTCTGAAACAGAGTAGATATATAATATGGAAGCATCATAAATACTGCCACAGCAAGAACGATCGATAATACAACCGTTCCACCCATCATGACATTTTCCTGCTTCTTCTCTTTCTGCTCCTGTCTCCTGCGCTCTTCCTCCGTCATTGGCTCTTTTTTCTTCTTATCCTCTTCTTCCTCTTCAAAAAAAGAAGCTGAATAAGTCAATGTCTGCATTCCCAGTACAAGCGACTCTATAAAACTGAATACACCTCTTAAAATCGGCATATTTCTTATTTTCTTATTTCTGATGATCCCAGTATATTCTGAAACCTTCACTTCAATCTCATGGTCAGGCTTTCTCACTGCAACAGCGTATTTTTCCTGATTCTTCATCATCACGCCTTCCATGACAGCCTGTCCGCCAATTCCTGAATATCTCATTTTAAAAACCATGTCTTTCTCATAGAGTTTCCATGTTCTAAAAAAGGTTGAGATTTAATAACCTCAACCTTATCTGTAACCACTTTTTTCTATTTGTTGATACCGTATTTCTTGTTGAACTTATCAATACGACCATCAGCTCTGTTAGCTTTCTGCTGACCTGTGTAGAATGGATGGCATTTAGAACAGATCTCAACGTGGATGTCTTCCTTTGTTGATCCTGTAACAAATGTATTTCCACAGTTACATGTAACAGTTGCCTGATAATAATCTGGATGGATTCCTTCTCTCATGATTTTCACCTCTTCTATTCTTATCGTTGATTTGTTACGCTTGTTCTATATTCTTTATGCCCGTATACCCGATTCGCATATGGCACTTACTGCAAGAATATACACGATATAAAAAACTGTCCAGAATCTGTAAAAGATTCTTTATCCCGATAAACAGCTTTTAAAGTATAGCATACGCATCATGGTAAATCAAGATATTTTTTTAAATAATTCTATTTTTCTTTACCATTGCAATATAATCTTTATTATTCTTTGTGCGGGCGAACATATTTAAAATGTTCTCCACTGCCTCATCTGCACGCATGCCATTGTAAGCTTTGCGCATGATCTCCACTGCCTCTAACTCGTCCGGATCAAGCAGCAGATCTTCTCTTCTTGTTCCTGACTTTACAATGTCAATGGCCGGGAACACACGTTTTTCGGAAAGCTTGCGGTCGAGTACAAGCTCCATGTTACCGGTTCCCTTGAATTCCTCGAACACAACGTCGTCCATCTTGCTTCCGGTATCTACCAGTGCCGTTGCAAGAACGGTAAGGCTTCCGCCCTCTCTCATATTTCTGGCTGCACCAAAGAAACGTTTTGGCATATGAAGGGCTGCCGGATCAAGACCACCGGATAACGTACGTCCACTTGGTGGAACTGTGAGGTTGTATGCCCTTGCAAGACGTGTGATACTGTCGAGCAGGATCATGACATCTTTATGATGCTCCACGAGACGTTTTGCACGCTCGATGACCATCTCGGATACTCTCTTATGATGTTCCGGCAATTCGTCAAATGTAGAATAAATAACTTCTACATTATCGCCTTCGATCGCTTCCTTGATATCGGTAACTTCCTCCGGTCTTTCATCGATCAGTAAAATGATCAGATGCATGTCCGGGTTGGATGCCGTAACCGATTTTGCAATCTCTTTTAACAGAGTTGTCTTACCTGCTTTTGGCTGGGAAACGATCATACCACGCTGTCCTTTACCAATTGGCGAGATCAGATCCACGATTCTCATCGCAACACTGCTGCCCGGTCTCTCCAAACGGATTCTCTGATTTGGGAAAATCGGTGTAAGATCTTCAAAATTCTTTCTCTGCTGGATCACGCTTGGATGATAACCGTTGATCGTTGTAATATATAATAATGCAGAGAACTTCTCCTGCTGTGTTTTGATTCTTGTGTTACCACAGATAATATCACCTGTTTTCAGATTGAACTTACGGATCTGGGATGGAGACACATAAACGTCATTCTCCCCCGGCAGATAATTGTCGGAACGGATAAATCCAAATCCATCCTGCATAACCTCAAGAATTCCATTCACAGTGATTCCGCTGTCAAGATTCTTGATCGTATCATCCTGGCTTGCTTCCTCACGCTCTCCCTCTTTTGATCCCTCTTTGGCTGATTCTGCTGAATCTGCTCTTTTTCTCTCCGGTTTCTCGGAAGGAGCTGACTGTTCCTGTTTTTTCTCCGATTCTTTTGCCGCTTTTTCTTTTTCCTTCTTCGCATCCTCTGCAAGCATTGCTTCTACAAGATCGGCTTTCTTCATTGTGGAAGTGTTTTTAATTCCTCTTGATTTTGCTAAATCACGCAAAACCGTTGCTGATAAGCTTTCATATTTTTCTCTCATTCAATGACTCCTTAATCATAATTGTATCATTTGGGAACAACGTCTGAATCGACTAAATGAATCTATAACTGCGATTTATTATACAACACTTTTTACGAAATAGGAAGTCCTAATTTTCTTGATTAATAAAAAAGGAAATGTTATCATTACTTTCAGAGCTTTAAAACGAATATTTACATAAAGGAGACAGTTCATATCATGGATTTAAAAGAAAAAGCATTAGCCATGCATAAAGAGTGGAATGGCAAATTAGAAACGATCGCAAAATCAAAGGTCAACTCCAGAGAGGATCTTGCAATTGCATACACACCGGGCGTTGCCGAACCATGTAAAGTCATTGCAGAAGATAAAGAAGCAGCCTACACTTATACCATGAAGGCAAACACTGTTGCCGTCATTTCCGACGGAAGTGCTGTCTTAGGACTTGGCAATATCGGGCCATATGCCGCTATGCCTGTTATGGAAGGAAAATGTGTTCTTTTCAAAGAATTCGGCGATGTGAATGCTGTTCCGATCTGTTTAGACACACAGGACACCGAAGAGATCATTGCAACCATCAAAAATATTGCTCCTGCATTCGGCGGAATCAATCTTGAGGACATCTCCGCTCCGCGCTGTTTTGAGATTGAGGAACGTTTAAAGGCAATGCTCGATATCCCGGTATTCCATGATGACCAGCATGGCACTGCAATCGTTGTCCTTGCCGGAATCATCAACGGTCTGCGTGTCACTGGCAAGAAAAAAGAAGACTGTAAAGTCGTTGTCAACGGCGCCGGTTCTGCGGGCGTTGCCATCACCAAACTGCTCCTCACTTACGGTTTCAAACATGTGACTATGTGCGACCGCGAAGGTATCATTGGAAAAGATTACCCGAATTTAAACTGGATGCAGAAAAAAATGACCGAGGTAACAAATTTAGAAAATGCTTCCGGTACACTTGCCGATGCATTAAAGGGCGCTGATATTTTTGTCGGGGTTTCCGCTCCAAATATCGTAACTCCTGAAATGGTTGCCTCTATGAATAAAGATTCCATTCTTTTTGCAATGGCAAATCCAGTACCGGAAATCATGCCGGACGTTGCAAAGGCAGCCGGCGCAAGAGTTGTTGGAACCGGAAGAAGTGATTTCCCGAACCAGGTCAACAATGTGATCGCGTTCCCTGGCATTTTCAAAGGTGCCCTGGAGGGACGTGCCACACAGATCACCGAGGAAATGAAGCTTGCCGCTGCTGAAGCTCTGGCACATCTTGTTTCCGACGAGGAATTAAACGATGAATTTATTATGCCGGAAGCTTTCGACCCGCGTGTTGCAGAGGTGGTAAGCCAGGCAGTAAAATCCCATATCGTAAAATAAACATGGATATGTCAGATAAAAAATTTTGGGGAAACAAACCATATTTTTCCCTTGACCATTATCTAAAACAGACGTTTGGCGAAAAAGTCTACCGCCTGTCCTTAAACGGCGGGATGACCTGTCCAAACCGTGACGGGACACTGGATTCGCGCGGCTGTATTTTTTGCAGTGCCGGGGGAAGCGGCGATTTTGCCACTGCCCCTTCCCTCTCTGTCACAGAGCAGATCACGCAGGCGAAAGAACGCATCCGCAGGAAAAGTAACTGCCGGAAGTTTATCGCCTATTTTCAGGCATACACGAATACCTATGCTCCCGTTTCCTATTTAAGAGAACTTTTTACGGAGGCGATCGCACAGCCGGATATTGCTGCACTCTCCATCGCAACACGCTGTGACTGTCTCCCACCCGAAGTGCTCGATCTGCTCTCCGAATTGAGCTGCCAAAAACCTGTCTGGATAGAACTTGGTCTGCAATCCATTCACAACGATACGCTGCGGCAGATCCGGAGCGGTTTCACTTATGAGCAGTATTTATCTGCGGTGGACGCCCTGAAAGATCGTGGTCTTTCCGTTATCACGCATTTGATCCTCGGATTGCCCGGTGAGACGGAAAAAATGATGCTTGCATCGGTAGACGCTGTTGCACATCTTCCGATAGATGGCGTAAAACTGCAGCTTCTCCACATACTGAAAGATACCGATCTGGCTCTGCTCTATGAAACAGCGCCTTTTCCCGTTTTTTCTCTGGAGGAATACTGTGATTTTGTTGTGACCTGTATCGAACATCTCCCACCGGAAATGGTGATCCACCGCCTCACAGGCGACGGTCCACGTTCCCTTCTGATTGCACCGCTGTGGAGCACGGATAAGAAACGCGTCTTAAATACGATATACAAGCGCTTCCGGGAGCGTGATACATGGCAGGGAAAATGTTATACAGATCAGGAAGTGTTTCATAATGAATTGGCAAACAGCAAATAGAAAGAGGTGTATATAAATGGCCGAACCATTTACCATATATAAATTAACAATTTTAAACATGTTGGATAAAGTTGATTTTCCATTGACCAATACACAGATTTCGAACTTTTTTCTCGAACAGGACTACACCGATTATTTCCGTGTCCAGCAGGTCATCAGTGATCTGGTCGATGCCGATCTGATCCATGCAGAATCCACGCACAGCAACACCCAGTACACCATCACTGCCGCCGGAAAAGAGACGCTGGAATTTTTCAAAGACAAGATTTCTGACGCGATTGAACACGACACGATGGCTTTTCTGGAAAAAAACAAACTTCAGCTTCGAAACGACAATTCCATTCTGGCGGATTATTATAAAACTCCAAATCAAGATTACGCCGTGCGCTGTCAGTACCGCGAACATAATACAAACATCATCGATCTGACGTTAAGTGTCAAAAACCGTGCACAGGCAGAAGCAATCTGCAACAACTGGAAAAATCTGAATGAAGATGTATATGCGTATCTGATGGATATGCTATTGAAGTAATATCCGGCTATATATCGCAAATCCGTTATGGATATTACATCCATTTATTTTTAGATAAAGGAATTATAAAATATGGCAAAACAGAACTGGAAACCGGGAAATATGCTCTATCCGCTCCCTGCGGTCATGGTGAGCTGTCAGAGTTCCACAGCGCACGATTCTCTGTGCGAAAAACCGGAATTAGATGGAAAACCGAATATTATTACCGTCGCGTGGGCTGGCACAGTCTGCACCAATCCGCCGATGGTTTCGATTTCCGTCCGCCCGGAGCGCTACTCATACCACCTGATTGAGGAGTCCGGCGAATTTGTGATTAATTTAACAACCGAAAAACTGGTGAAAGCTACCGACTACTGTGGTGTCCGCTCCGGTCGTGATGTTGACAAATTTAAGGAAATGCATTTAACGCCGCTTGCCTCAAAACACATCCACGCACCCGGAATCGCTGAAAGCCCTGTCAATATCGAATGCAAGGTTCGTGAGATCAAACCTCTCGGCAGCCACTCCATGATCCTTGCGGATGTTGTTGGTGTGACCATTGACGATACCCTGCTCGACGAGAAGGGAAAATTCGAATTAAACCAGAGTGGTCTTGTCACTTACTCCCACGGAGAATATTTTCTTCTTGGAAAAAAACTTGGCACTTTTGGATACAGTGTAAAAAAAGAGAAAAAGCGAAGTCGTTAGACTTTGGCTTTTTCTCTATGATCATTTTCTTCACTTATTCTTTACAATTTCATTTTTCCTGAGTACCTTCTAAATCATTTTCTTTGTATATTGCATAAACAATGTCTATGATTACCCCTTCATCCGTTAGTTCCATTTCATTATAAACCACCTGAATACGCTCACCAACTGCCAGCTCTGGGACTCCATTCGCTGATACCACTTCTTTTGGAACTAATATATTATCACTGGTCTCCCTAATTGGTTCCGAATCATCCGGACTTACAATAAAATAATTATCTGTTATTTTCAAAATTGTCCCTGTAAAATAATTTTGTGACTTTTCATTGCATCCACCAACCAGCAATAAAACAATTGCAAATAACATACATAATTTTTTCTTCATAAACTATCTCCAGTCCAATTGAGGCATATCTATATTTACCACTCCTGCATAAACGTTTATCAAATTAAAACATATATTATCAATTCTTTATTCTGCGTTTCGACATTTAAACGTCATCATACCACTCACAATAAAAAATACGATATTACAAATGTTCAAAATAAACGTAATTGCACTGCCACTTAAATTATTTTGATCCACATACACTCCTTCCATCCAGACAATAAGATTTGATAACACAACAATGCCAAGAATATTAACAAAATAGATTATTTTATTAATAGATTTCTGTTTTTTCATTGCAAAACCTACTGCCATAAGATTGCAAACAGATATTGCCAGGCAAATACATTCTGCTGCTTCTAAGTATTTAACCATTTCTAAATCCCCCACTTTCCGAAATCATTCAAATACCATCTTTGTATTTTCTTTTCAATAGATTTATTCTAACATAAGTATTTTTCCAATGCAACTCCCCTACTTAGTGCAAAGTAATTTTAAAGAATTTTGCTTTATATTTTCTTTAAATATGCATATACTATAAATATAAAAGCTAATTTGCAAGACGAAATTCCAATTTGTAAACAAGTAGAAAGGAGTGTTGTATATGGCACAAGCAGTTAATGTTAATTTTAAATTGGATGCAGATGTAAAAAAAAGCATGGAGCAAGCATGTTCTGAACTAGGTCTTTCCATGAGTGCAGCATTTACTATATTTGCAAAAAAGGTAGGCAGAGAAAAACGTATTCCTTTTGAGGTATCGGTAGATCCATTTTATTCCGAGAGCAATATTCGTTATCTAGAAAATATTGTACACGACATAAAAAACGGTAAAGCCAATTTTGCAGAGCATGAATTGATAGAGGTAGAATAATGCGGTTGTTATGGGAAGATAGAGCATGGAGCGATTATTTGTACTAGCAAACACAGGATAAGAAAACTCTAAAAAGAATTAATGGACTTATCAAAGATATCCAGCGAAATTCCTTTGAAGGCATTGGAAAGCCTGAACCTCTAAAGGAAAATTTAAGTGGTCTATGGAGCAGACGAATTGATGATACGAACAGAATTGTTTACTACGAAAAAGACGATATCATCTATATTGTTTCATGCAAAGGTCATTATGATGATTGAACAAATCAGGACTCTAAACATATAAAGCATCTCATAAAAAAGAACTGCTCTATTTTCAGAATTATAAGAAATCCAATCCTGAAAACAAACAGTTCTTTTTTATTTTTATAAAATTGTTATCCTATGTAATTTACATAATTTTCTTAAAAAGTAAAGCAATTATATACAAATACTAATTTAATCTTACTGCACCGACAAATAAGAATATCCCATCAGGCTCTCATCCACTTCCCTTGCAGCTTCGCGGCCTTCGCGGATCGCCCACACGACAAGCGACTGTCCTCTATGCATATCACCTGCGGTGAAAACATTTTTCACATTGGTCGCATATGCACCCTCTGCGGTTGCTACATTGGTTCTCGCATTCAGGTCGACACCAAACGCATTTGCAATATAATTCTCAGTTCCTAAGAATCCGGCTGCGATCAGCACAAGATCTGCATCCATTTTCTGTTCGGAACCCGGCACTTCTGCCATCATCATACGGCCTGTTTTCTCGTCTTTTTTGCTCTCTAATTTCACCGTGACAAGTCCACAGAGATTTCCATTTTTATCTTTCAGAAATTCTTTTACCGTTGTCTGATAGATACGTGGGTCATGTCCGAATACTGCGATTGCCTCCTCCTGACCATAATCTGTCTTGCAGACTTTTGGCCACTCCGGCCACGGATTGTTCTCCGCTCTCGTATCCGGCGCTTTCGGCATCATCTCAAGCTGCGTCACGCTTGCTGCACCGTGACGGATGGATGTGCCCACACAGTCATTTCCGGTGTCACCGCCACCGATGATGACCACTCTTTTTCCTTTTGCAGAAATGTACTGATTGTCTTTCAATTCAGAATCCAAAAGGCTTTTTGTGGTAGCTTTCAAGAAATCCACAGCAAAATAAATACCTTTCGCATCTCTGCCCGGTGCCTTGATATCTCTTGGATTTTTGGCTCCACATGCCAGAACGACCCTGTCATATTCTTTTAACAATTTTGCAGCTTTGACATCTTTGCCGACATTCGTATTTGTGACAAATGTAATGCCTTCCTCCTTCATAATGGAAACCTTTCGGTCGATCACCCATTTTTCCAGTTTCATATTCGGGATTCCGTACATTAAAAGTCCGCCTGCCCTGTCATCGCGCTCGTATACGGTTACAAGGTGTCCGCGCTTATTCAGCTGGTCTGCCACTGCAAGTCCGGCAGGACCGGAACCAATGACTGCGACTTTCTTTCCTGTGCGGACTCTCGGTGGTTTTGCTTTCGCATAGCCCTGCTCATAAGCGTTCTCGATAATGCCATGTTCGTTTTCCTTACAGGTAACGGCATCCCCCCAGTGTCCGCAGGTACATGCTGCTTCGCATAGTGCAGGACATACCCTTGATGTGAACTCCGGGAAGTTGTTCGTCTTTTTCAGACGATTGTATGCCTGCTCCCAATTGCCTGTGTATACAAGATCATTCCACTCCGGGACGAGGTTATGCAGCGGGCATCCGCTCGTCATTCCCATGATATTCATTCCAGCCTGACAGAAGGGAACGCCACAGTTCATGCAGCGCGCGCCCTGTATCTGCTGTTCTTCCTTTGACAGTGGTGTGTGGAATTCGTTAAAATTTCTGATACGCTCCAATGGTGCTTCACTCACCGATGTCTCTCTTTTATAATCCATAAATCCGGTTGGTTTTCCCATGATATTTCCTCCATTTTCTTTTCGTATTCCCTACTGACGATCAACCTCTCGTATTCGCATAGAATGCTTCGATCTGTGCCTGTTCGGATGAGAGACCTTTCTCCTCCATCTGAACGATAGCCATCAGCATACGGTTGTAATCATACGGGATTACTTTCTTAAATTTCGGCAGATACTCACTGAAGTTATCCAGAATTTCCTTACCTTTTTCGGAATTGGTAAATGCCACATGCTCTTTGATCATGTCTTTTAATTCCATAACATCGTATTTATTGGATACTTCCTCAGAAAATACCATCTCTTTGTTCATACGGGTGTAAAGATCGTTATCCTCATCTAACACATAAGCGATACCGCCGCTCATACCAGCCGCAAAGTTTTTGCCGGTTTTACCTAAAACTACGACACGTCCGCCTGTCATATACTCACAGCCATGATCGCCGACACCTTCTACGACTGCGGAAGCTCCTGAGTTACGCACGCAGAAACGCTCGCCAGCCACACCGCTGATAAACGCCTTTCCACTAGTCGCACCATAAAGAGCCACGTTTCCGATGATGATATTCTCATCTTTTTTATATTTTACACCAGCCGGAGCATAGACAACTAATTTTCCACCGGAAAGTCCTTTTCCGAAATAATCATTGGAATCGCCGACAAGTTCAAGCGTCAGTCCTTTCGGGATAAATGCTCCGAAACTCTGTCCACCTGCGCCGGTACATTTAACTACAAATGTGTCTTCCCCTAAGCCGGTTCCATATTTTTTTGTTATCTCGGAACCAAAAATCGTACCGAAGGAACGGTCTGTGTTCGTCACTTCCACATCAATGCTTCTGCGCTGTTTATTTGCAAGTGCAGAGCCAAGCTGTTTTAAAAGTACCGTCTCATCTTTTGATTTTTCCAGTTCAAAATCATATACATGTTTTGGATCAAAGGTTACTTTCTCCTTCGGTCCTGCAAATGGGTTGTTCAAAATCTTAGAAAGATCGATCTCTTTCTCGCGTCCGGTCAGATCTTCCCGGACTTTTAAGAGGTCGCTTCGTCCAACCATCTCATCCACGGTTCTGCAGCCAAGTTTTGCCATGTATTCACGGAGTTCCTCTGCGATAAACTTCATAAAGTTTTCCACATATTCCGGTTTTCCTGCAAAACGTTTTCTTAATTCGGGATTCTGTGTTGCGATACCTGCCGGACAGGTATCTAAATTACAGACACGCATCATGACACATCCCATGGTTACAAGCGGAGCCGTTGCAAATCCGTATTCCTCTGCTCCGAGAAGCGCTGCGATCGCAACATCACGGCCGCTCATGAGTTTACCGTCTGTCTCAATTCTTACCTTATTACGAAGTCCGTTCATAATTAAAGTCTGATGTGTCTCTGCAAGTCCTAGCTCCCAAGGAAGTCCTGCATTGTGGATCGAGCTTGCCGGAGCAGCGCCTGTACCGCCATCGTAACCGGAAATCAGCACAACCTGTGCACCAGCTTTTGCAACACCTGCTGCAACGGTTCCGACACCTGCCTCTGAAACAAGTTTTACGGAAATTCTTGCCGCTCTGTTAGAGTTCTTCAAGTCGAAGATCAACTGCTCCAAATCCTCGATGGAGTAAATATCATGGTGTGGTGGCGGAGAAATTAAGGATACCCCCGGTGTGGAAAGTCTTGTCTTTGCAATCCACGGATAAACTTTTTTGCCCGGAAGATGTCCACCTTCGCCCGGTTTTGCTCCCTGCGCCATCTTGATCTGGATTTCTTCCGCACTGACTAAGTACTGGCTTGTGACACCAAATCGACCAGATGCAACCTGTTTGATCTTGGAGCATCTGTCTACGGCTGTATTTTTACTTGCGATTCGCTCATAATCTTCACCACCTTCACCGGTGTTTGATTTGCCGTGAAGCCGGTTCATCGCAATTGCAAGTGTCTCGTGTGCTTCCTGTGAAATGGAACCGTAGGACATCGCACCTGTCTTAAATCTTGTCACAATGGAATCGACACTCTCTACTTCCTCGATTGGAACGCCTTTCTTCGGATAGTTGAAGTCCATCAGTCCGCGGATGCAGCCGTCTTTTTCCTCACTGTTTACAAGATCTGTGTACTGTTTGAACAGATTATAGTCGCCACGTTTTGTGGATTCCTGTAATAAATGAATGGTTGCCGGATTGTAAAGGTGCTGGTCTGCACCACTTCTCATCTTATGGCGTCCCCTGCTGTCTAAGGTGAGGTCAGTCTCTAAACCAAGCGGATCGTAAGCCGCAGAATGTAATTCATTCACATCATTTTCAATATCTTTTAATGTAATACCACCGATGCGGCTCACGGTATTTGTGAAATACTTATCGATCACGTCGGAATCAATACCAATCGCCTCGAAGATTTTGGAACCCTCGTAAGACTGGATTGTGGAAATACCCATTTTGGAAGCGATTTTTACAATGCCGTTTAAAATTGCTGCATTGTAATCGTCCACTGCTGCATAGTAATCTTTGTCAAGCATGTGCTCGTCTACCAACTGTTTTACGGTATCCTGCGCCAGATACGGGTTAATCGCACAGGCACCATAGCCTAACAGTGTTGCAAAATGATGTACCTCTCTCGGTTCACCGGACTCTAAGATCATGGCAACGGCAGTTCTCTTTTTCGTCTTTACCAGATGCTGCTGCAAAGCAGATACGGCAAGCAGTGAAGGAATCGGCACATGATATTCGTCCACGCCACGGTCGGAAAGGATCAAAATATTTGCACCGTCTCTGTATGCACGATCGGCTTCCACAAACAGACGCTCAATGGCTTTCTCGAGGCTTGTGCTCTTATAATAGGTAGTCGGGATTACTTCTACCTTAAATCCGTCCACTTTCATATTTTTAATTTTCATCAGATCGGTATTCGTAAGGATCGGATTATTGACTTTTAACACCTGACAGTTAATGGCTTTTTCTTCCAGAAGGTTGCCATCCTCTCCGATGTATACGGTTGTGGAAGTCACCACTTTTTCACGGATAGAGTCGATCGGCGGGTTGGTAACCTGTGCAAATAGCTGCTTGAAGTAGTTAAATAACGGCTGATGATCGGTTGCCAGTGCAGCAAGCGGCGTATCAATGCCCATGGCGGACGTTCCCTCACCGCCATTTTTTGCCATCGGTAAAATGGCATCCCTCAAAGATTCATAGGTATAACCAAATGCCTTCTGCATTCTCTGACGTTCTTCCTTGGTGTATTCCGGCACACGCTGGTTTGGAATCTTCAAATCTTTTAAATTTAACAGGTTGCGGTCGATCCATTCACCGTAAGGCTGTTTGCCTGCATAAGTCTCTTTTAACTCATCATCATCGATCACTCTTCCCTTTACGGTATCTACCAGAAGCATTTTTCCCGGACGAAGTCTCTCTTTTACCACGATCTTCGTCGGATCAATGTCAAGTACACCGACCTCAGAGGAAAGAATGAGATAATCGTCATCTGTAATGTAATAGCGGGAAGGACGGAGTCCGTTACGGTCAAGCACCGCTCCCATAATATCACCATCGGAGAAAAGAATGGATGCAGGTCCATCCCACGGCTCCATCATCGTTGCGTAATACTGGTAAAAATCTTTTTTCTTCTGGGACATGAGGCTGTTGTTTGCCCACGGCTCCGGAATTAAGATCATGACAGCGAGCGGAAGATCCATGCCGCTCATGACAAGGAATTCCAGTGTATTGTCAAGCATTGCAGAGTCGGAACCTTCGGTGTTGACGACCGGAAGCACTTTCTGTAATTCGCCCTTTAAAAATTCGGACTCCATGGTCTCCTCACGGGCAAGCATCTTATCTGCATTTCCTTTGATAGTGTTGATCTCACCGTTATGTACGATAAAACGGTTTGGATGTGCTCTCTCCCAGCTTGGGTTTGTGTTCGTAGAGAAACGGGAGTGTACGGTTGCAATCGCAGATTCATAGTCTTTGTCCTGAAGATCTGCAAAGAACAAGCGGAGCTGCTCTACTAAGAACATTCCCTTGTATACAATCGTTCTGCTGGATAAAGAGACAACATAAGTATCATCATTCGACTGTTCAAACACACGTCTTGCCACATACAGCTTGCGGTCGAACGGAAGTCCCTTTTCCACATTCTTCGGACGCTTTACAAACCCCTGCATAATGCAAGGCATACAGTCGATTGCTTTCTGTCCAAGCTTTGTCGGATCGATCGGTACTTCTCTCCATCCTAAAAATTCCATGCCCTCTTTCTGGACAATGACTTCGAACATTTTCTTTGCCTGATTGCGTTTTAATTCATCCTGTGGGAAGAAAAACATACCGATACCATAATCTCTCTCTCCACCAAGTTCAATACCGAGCGGTTTTACGGCTTTCGTAAAAAATTTATGAGAAATCTGTAAAAGGATACCAACACCGTCTCCGGTCTTTCCTTCTGCGTCTTTTCCTGCTCTGTGTTTTAAGTTTTCAACAATTTTCAAAGCATTCTCGACCGTCTCATGTGTCTTGATACCTTTGATATTGACAACGGAACCGATACCGCAGTTGTCATGTTCAAATGCCGGATCGTACATTCCGTCTGTTTTTGTCTGGGAATCCTTTGGTGCAAATTTGTTCAGAGTGACCATTTTTGCAGATGTTTCTTTCTGTTGCTCTTTCATACGCAAATTCCTTTCTTAATCCAGATTGAAACTGCCGCTTTGCAGACAATCTCATTGTTGTAATAAAAAGAGGCGCTCAAATAACCCAATGATCAATTGGGTATCTAAGCGCCTTTGCTTCATGAATTATTTTATTTTTTCTGTTTTCTAATATACAACTTTTTTATGCCGCTGTCTATCTGTTTTTTCGTTATATTGTCTGATAATTTGAATATTTATTATTTATAGCAGTATTGTTTATACTATTATAATTATATTCTTACTGTAATATATGGATACAAACAATTCTTTCCTTGTTTTATAATAAAAAAATTTTTGATTTTCAAGTGATAAAATATCACTTCAGGTGTTTTTCTGGAATTGTGTTTGAATTGTCGGAGTATAGAATATTACTATTTGTTACGACAGATTTTAATATTCTGTTTTCTGTAATAAAAAGTTGTGATACATGGTAGATTATCTGATCACTAACCAAGACAGGCATCAGTGAAATATCGGCTTTTATTATGCCCGCACGTCAAACGGCTGATATCTCTGTTGTTTTTTCTGCAATTCCTCGTCGGACAATTTCTGCTGTAACTCTGCTTCTGAAAGCTGTCCGGTAGTTTCCAGATTTCCTTCCTGCGCATCGATTGATTCCGACATATCATCCATAATTTCGGATAAAACACCCTTATCATCGGTTTTGCCGTCTGTTCCTGCTGCCTCGCCTTGAGCCTCCTTTTTCTGCTCTTCCTCGGTCTTTGGCTTATATTTCTCAGCCGCTTTCGCCATCTGCTCTCCGCGCTCTTCTGCCTCATCTAAGATGTGGAACATCTGTGAGCTGTTGTACTCCTGTTTTGCTGCCGCAATCTCATCCTCGTAAGTATGAAACTTCTCCAGCTTTTTTGCAATTTCTTCGATTGTATCCGCTTTCTGATTTTTGAGATTCTGCTTCTGTGTCTCAAAAAAAGCAATTTTTCCGTCCCGCTCTTCCTGTCTCTGTATTTTTTCCCTCGTGCTTTTTAACATGTTTGCATTTGACTGCCAGGGTGCGGACGTGTTTTTGGAAAAGTTGATCGTAACACTCATAATAGTTCTCCTGTCTTATCTCCTCTGCAAATTTGTCAATTTTCTTTTTTATCCCCAGAAATCGTATTTACTCGTCTCAAGTGCACTCAGCAATGAAGAGCCGTTCGATGTATACTGGCTCGATGTGCTCACAACATTGGACGCTGCGTTCTGGCTGATTCTTCCGCTCACAAAACTGATCTTGGAAGCAAGCCCGGTATCTCCATCCAACACTTTCTTTAACGTGTCTGCATCTGCACTCTGTAACACTTTCTCGTCAATGGAAAGACTGCCGTCTTTTGCCTGTGTGATACCAATGCTCTTCAATGCCTCTTTGTCCCCGGCAGGAATATCCTTTAACTGCTGTCTGTAAAACTCATTTAAAGTATCCCCGGTTTCCCTGAGCTGTTTTAACGTTGCGTTGTAGCTCTCGACCATTTTTTTTGCCGAGGAAACAATATCCTTTGTACTGCCGCTTTCCTTTGCCCTGTCATAAATGGAGTTCTTATCTGTTGCCACAAGACTAGAAGCATATCCGTTCAGGTTCCCCGAAATATCTTCCAGCTTCGAATAATTCTTTTTCTTTGCGATCGCCGTTGCATCCGCACTGGCATTCACTCCGTTCAGCAGACCGGAAAAAGATGACTTTTTGTTCAGGATATCTAACAGTGTTGTCTGCTGAAATGGAATTCCGCTTTTTGCGGCTGAGTGTGCAAGCATTTGTGTTGTAATTCGCATATTATTGCCTCCCTGTATGTCTTGCCAAAACTGCACCATAACGATGCATTTTGCCTTTCTTTACTCCGTATATCGGTCGGGCATTTTCTGATTTTAGCGAATTGTAACGAACAGGCTCTTTTATGTAATGAAAAATCAGCAGATCTATGTTCCGCTGATTTTTGCTTTTTTCCGCTATTTTGCAGTCCTTTTCATCCTGCGCTTCTCAGATATTTCATATAAGCCGTGACAAAATCGTTATACTTTTGTTTTGCCAGATAAACTTTGTCACCATTTTTCATCTGTATCGTGGTCGCATCATACTTGTACACTTCCCGCAGATTTACCAGAAATCCCCGGTGCGAACGAAAAAAACCCTCTCCCAGCCGCTTCTCCAACACTTCCATTTTCTCATAAAAAGTATAACTGCTCTCCGGCATATTTTTCGTGTGCAACACAATCTTGCGCGCCTCGTTCTCCGCATACAAAATATTTTTTGCCAGAACTTCCATATAACTGCCATCTGCTTTTATCAACAGGGACATTTCCTCTTTTTCCCGCTCAAGCTGCCACATGGCGCGCTGCATCACTTCCGCAAACTTGTGCTCGTCCACCGGCTTTAACAGATAGTGAAACGCCCCAACATCATAACCTTCAAACACATATTCTTTGAACGCTGTCACAAAAATGATCATCGCATTGGATGTCTCCCGGATTTTCCGGGCTGTCTCCATGCCGTTTAACGTCTGATTTCCATCTTCTCCACGCAGGGAAACATCCAGCAGGATCACATCAAAGGATGTCTGATCTCGTAACAGTGCCTCTCCGCTGCCAAACAGGCGAACCTGTGAATCCGGGATACATTTTTCGGTCAGACTTTTTAAATACTCTCTTATAGGCTGTTCATCATCACATATCGCAATTTTCGGCATTTTCTTCACTCCATACTCTGTATTTTATCTTATATCGACCAGCTCATAAGCTTTTCTTATGGAATATGTAATGAAATATCGTTTTTATGTAACGAATTATTTTCTCCGGTAAAAAAGGCTGACAACGCCTATTCCTGCCGCTGCCATCACAACCGTAAATAAAATACCTTTTACTGTCGGATAAAAACTAAAATCAAGCCATCCTGTCTCCGTCCGCAATACCGCTGCAAGATTTGCTGCAAGATGCCCAAAAACTGCCATGGAAAGCTTCCCTGTTTTTTCCAACACAAACGCAAGAAACAATCCGATCACCGCCGCATACAAAAACTGCACCAAATTGACATGCATGATACCAAAGATAAGTGCTGAACCGATCAGTGCCGGTGTCACGCCAAAATAAAGCTTCAGACGCTTGTACACCACACCGCGGAACAGCAATTCTTCTGCGATTGGAATCACAAGGCAGGAACCGAGCAGTTCAAACACGACTGTTCCTGCAAAAAAGGACTCATTTGCCTCCTGAAACCCCTCCGACATCTGCACTAACGGCGTCATTGCAATGATGTTATTCACGGCAATGCCAAGTGTGACTGCACCCGCAGCCGCCAAAACTGCGTCTCTCAACCATTTTGTATCCAATTTTTCTTTTTCAGTTCCATAGACAACCTGCTCTGCAATTTTATCCTGCTTATAAAAACTCATCGTCGCCGGGATCGTTGCCGCCGAGCAGATCAGCTGACGCAGCATATAGGTCTGTTGCCCATCCCCCAGAAAAAGTCCCAGTACGAAGTACATAAGACTCGACACAACATAATAAATGCCAATCGGATAAATGATCTGCCAGAGTTTAAAACCGCCTGTCGTTTTCATGATACCTTCCTCTCTATTACATCTGCTGCAGTGCATCCACAACCTCTGCCATGTTGTCGCAGACACAGTATGCCCCTGCACGCTCTAACAGTTCTCTTTTTCCAAATCCATAGGATACGCCGATACAGCGGATTCCAAACTGATCCGCTCCGATCACGTCATACTCAGTGTCTCCGATCAGGCACATCTGGTCTTTTGTGATCTGCATATGCTCCATTCGTCTGCCAAGCTCCTCTAACACCTGCTGTTTGGTGCTGATACTTCCATCCAGAGTAGATCCCACAATCTCATCAAAATAGGATGTCAGGGAAAAATGATCCAGAATGCGTCTGCACGCAGTCTCCGGTTTCGAGGAAGCCAGTGCGATCACATATCCTTCTTCTTTCAGTTCTCTGATTGTCTCTGCCACGCCGTCGTACAATTCACACTCAAAAATACCCGTCTTATCAAACCGCTCGCGGTATTTTAAAACTGCCTGCCATGCCTTGTCCTTGTCAAATCCATATTTTTCCCGAAAAACAGGTTCAAGCGGTGGTCCGATAAAACACAACAGCTTTTTCAGATCCGGTTCATCTATACCAAAACTTTTCAATGCATACTGCACACACTTTGTGATTCCTTCTTCGGAATTGATAATGGTTCCATCTAAGTCAAATAAAATTGCTTTTATCATAAATCAACTGTTTCCTTTATTTCTATAAAAATTGCACCAACTGTCCTAAACTAATTTATCTAGCGTTCCTTCAGTTCACCAAGCAACTGCACTACCGTTTTTCCAAGAACCGGATGACGGTAATTCGGGCAAAGTTCTGCCAGCGGTTTTAACACAAAGTCTCGATTCTGCATATCAATATGCGGAATGATAAGATCCGCATCCTCATAGACAAGCTTATCATAAAAAATAATGTCCAGATCCAAAGTTCTAGGTCCCCAGTGGATCAGTCTTTCCCTGTTTGCGTGCTGCTCAATCTCATGCAGTTTTTCCAGTAACTCCTGCGGTGTAAAAAGCGTCTTTAACGTAATCGCTCCATTGACAAAATCGTCCTGCTCCACACCACCATAAGGCTTTGTCACCAGAAGTTCTGAAATCACAATGTCTTTGATTTCTCTGATCTGGCGCAATTCTTCAATTCCATTCTGAATGTAGGCATTTTTATCCCCCAGATTCGAACCAACCGCCAGATACGCCTGATGCCACTGTCTTTCTATCGTCACCGAAACATTTTCAAAAGGAAGTCCGATCGGAGCATGTGGTTTACATAATTCAATCTCCACTCCTTTTAACACCGGCATAGAAAGAAGCATCGCTTCCGCTAACTGCTCTGCGACGCTCTCGATCAATTTGTATGTATGATCCTGCAGAAAATCTGTGATAAAATGGCTGACTTCGCCATAATTCAAAGAATCTGACAGATTGTCTGTCTTTCCCGCTTTTCTGCAGTCCAAAAAAAGTTTTGCATTCACATAAAAGTCCTGTCCATCCCTTGTTTCCTCCGGAAAAACCCCATGATGTGCAAATACTTTTAAATTCGTTATTTTAATAAAATCTCCTGTCATTATTAATATCCTTTAATTTTACTCTGCTCACCGTGCATCATATCTTTCATGCAGCCCATTCCTGTATCTGCTTCTAAATTAATACAGCTGCTTATTTCCAGACAGCCTTCTCTCTATTGGACGCTGTACAATTCGCAAATCATCTTTTTCCGTAAAGGATTGCCTCTGTCATCTGGATTGCCCGGTGATTTTCTTTTACATCATGCACACGGACAAACATACAGCCTGCTTCCACCGCCATGACCGTTGTGACGATCGTTCCCTCCACACGCTCTGCTGCCGGAAGGTCAAGTGTCAATCCGATCACAGACTTCCTTGAGGTGCCAAGTAGCACCGGATATTTTAATTCATTGAACTCTTTCAGGCGGCGGATCACTTCCAGATTGTTCTCATAACTTTTTGCAAACCCAACACCCGGGTCTAAGATAATCTTATCGTCCGCAATTCCAGCCGCTTTGGCAAGTGCGATTGTCTCCCGCAGATCCTGCTTCATGTCCTCCATAAAATTCCGGTACTCAGTATTGTCCCGGTTATGCATGAGACAGCACGCCAGCCCGGATTTTGCAATGACTTCTGACATGTGCGGGTCATATTTCAGTCCCCAGATATCGTTGATCAGATCGGCTCCTGCCTGTGCCGCCGCCTCTGCAACGCCGCTTTTATAAGTATCCACAGAGATTGGAATCCCAAACTCTTTTTTTACCGCCTCAATGACCGGAACCACCCTGCCTGTCTCCTCCTCATCGGAAATCTTTGTATATCCCCACGGCCGTGTGGATTCCCCACCGATATCGATCACATCTGCACCGTCTCTTATCATCTCTTCCGCATGCTTTAATGCCGCATCAATCTGATTGAACTTTCCACCATCGGAAAAAGAGTCCGGTGTCACATTTAAAATTCCCATAATATAAGTATGTCCTGTTGTTGCAAAATCCCTGCTACCTATTCTCATTTTTCTAACCTTCCTGACTTTTTTGTCACAAACAAGTGGTTTTATTATATAATTTATTTATTTATTTGTAAAATAAAAAATGTGGCTGTTATACCTGTCTGATATAACAACCACATTCCTGTTATCTTTTCTCTCTGACCGTCTTAGTACAAATTACATCACTGTCTGTTCCACATATATTGGAGATTAAAACTGTTCCGGCTTCCACCGGCGCTGTCACGGCCTGTTTCTTTATTTCTTTCATCACCTCCGGGATCAGTTCTTTCGGGACTGCCTTTGTGATCCGCACGCTTGTTACCGGCAGCTCACCATTTTTTACTGCCACAGAGCTTGCAATAGTACGCTTTGGCGCGAGGATTTCCTGACGGACATATTCCTCACCACGTTTGCAGGTAAATCCACTTACGGATTTAATTTCTCCGTCTAAAACCTCTGCTTCTATTTCACAGCCATTTGGACAAATAATGCATGTATATTTTTTTAACATTCTACCATCACCTCCAGATCACCCGTTCCATTTATGTTATCCGCCTTGACCTTAAACTGGATCATTTCTGCCGGGATTGCTTTTTTCATTTTCTTTACGGCTACTTCCCTGCCGTCCTGTTTTACTACGATCCTGCACGCACCATAATGATGATTTACACGCATTGACAGCTGGAAATCATTTTTTCCACTTATTTTCTGTGGTATGGTATGCCCTACTCCATCTCCTGCTTTTACATTGATATTGCATGCCGGTAAAGTTCTGCCTTCGACATACTCTGCCGCACACTTTGCCAGATGTTCTGCTTCCATGGAAACAAAATCCACAAGATCATGCACATGCAGCACATTTCCTGCTGAAAAAATACCCGGTATTTCTGTCTGCATAAACTCATCTACAACGGCTCCTTTTGTGTGAGGATCAATTCCGATTCCCACATCCTTCGTCAGCTTATTATCCGGCAGAAGACCGACCGATAAAATTAATGTATCACAGTCATATCTTTTTTCTGTACCCGGAATCGGCTGTAAATGTTCGTCTACCTCTGACACCGTCACTCCGGTAAGCCTTGCATCGCCATGTATCTCCGTCACTGTATGGCTTAAATAAAGTGGTATATTATAATCATCTAAACACTGGATGATATTTCTCGGCAATCCGCTTGGATGTGACATAATCTCAAATACCGCCTGAACGTGTGCTCCCTCGAGGGTAAGCCGGCGCGCCATGATCATTCCAATATCTCCTGAGCCGAGGATCACCACTTCCTTTGCCGGCATTCTGTTGTATAAATTCATGTACGCCTGCGCCGTTCCTGCTGTAAATACTCCCGCCGGCCGCTCTCCCGGAATTCCCAGTGCCCCACGGCTTCGCTCTCTGCAGCCCATTGCAAGTATGACAGCTTTTGCCTCGATCTCATGCATTCCATCCTGTGCCACAACGGTTATCTTTTTCTCCTTTGTGATCTCCGTCACTGCCGCATTGATCATGTATGGGATTTTATTCTTCTCAACCTCGGAAATAAAACGCTCTGCATATTCCGGTCCTGAAAGGCTTTCGCCAAATCTTCCAAGTCCAAATCCATCATGAATGCACTGTCTTAAAATTCCGCCGAGACAATTTTCCCTCTCGATGATTAAAATATTTTTAATTCCATTCTTATAAAGCTCTAACGCTGCTGCAAGACCTGCCGGTCCACCACCAATAATTACGACATCCCTGTATTCCATCTTACTTTTCCTCCCGCATATTACCAGTCAATACCCACGAATCCGGTCTGCTATATCTCACATCTTTTGCAGGTATTCCCAACTCTTCCTCGATCAGCTGCTCAATTTTCATCTGACAGAAGCCACCCTGACAGGTTCCCATCATTGCACGTGTACGGTATTTCACGCCTGTCATTGTCGCAACCCCTAATGGATTTCTGATTGCGGCACGTATCTCAGCTTTTGTCACCTGTTCACAGCTGCAAATAATCTCGCCGTACTCCTTATTTTCCCGGATCAGTGCATTTTTTTCTTCAAACGATGCCGTTGCAAATCTTCGGATCGACTTGTGTTCCGGAATAAACTGATCGTTTTTCACCAGCCTTTCATGTTCTTTCATAAGTTCCACCACATACTGTGCAATCGGAACTGCCGCTGTAAGCCCCGGTGATTCGATTCCGACCAGATTCACTGCATGCGGTGCAATGTCTTCTTTTATCTCTATCTTGAAATCCTGGATGACACCATTTTCATCTACCCACTTCGGCAAAATTCCTGAGAAATTACGAATCTGATCTGCCTTATTGATATGCGGCCATAAATTCGATGCACTCTTTGCGAGCTCCTCCATATTTTTCTGTGGGACACCATAATAAGAAAAATCTGTTACGTTTTCCGCATCCGGGCCGACGGTGACATTGCCATCCACGGTAGGTGTCACATGGATGCCCATATAGGTATTGCTTGGCACCGGATACACCGGCATTGGCAAAAGACTGCCAAGACGCTTATCTAAAATAATGTAATTTCCTTTGGAACCGATCACATGGTATCCTGTGATCCCAAGCATGTCTGAGATTGTTTTGCAGCCAAGTCCTGCTGCGTTGATTACCCAGTGTGCTTTATATTCCCCTTTTCCGGTCCGCAGCAGATAATCATCATCTACCCGCTCAATTCCAAGTATCTCATGTCCAAACAGGAACTTCGCACCGTTTTCCGCTGCATTTTCTGCCAGACCGATCGTAAATAAAAACGGGTCCATGATACCACTGTTTTTTGACCACATTGCAAATTTTCCTACAACCGCAGGGACGAGTTCATGAAGTTTTTTCTCATCGATCAGCTCCAAACCTGTTGCACCATTCACGTCCCCCTGTTTCAGAGTGCGTTTTAACTGTTCCATATCTTCTTCTGTATTTCCTACTAGAACTTTTCCACACCGTTTAAACGGGAAATCCAGTTCCTCGGACAGATCACCCATCATGCGGTTTCCTGCGACACAGAACCTTGCTTTCAATGTATCCGCATCATAAGCAAATCCTCCGTGGACTACTGCCGAGTTTCTGCCGCTTGTCTCATTACAGACATCCAGATTTTTTTCAAATACCCCTATTTTCAATTTGTATCTGGACAATTCCCTTGCGATCGCACTTCCGACCACACCAGCACCTATTACCGCAACATCATATTCACCTTTCATTCATTTTCTCCTTTATATATTTTATATTATGTTATATA
>ERZ1034946.197-NODE-197-length-42286-cov-8.521631_pt1 | contig 42286 bp, 34 predicted proteins | sample MGYA00520591_ERZ1034946 | MGnify/ENA primary metagenome ERZ1034946 (study PRJEB33766, sample SAMN09781753) | gut metagenome | biome: gut microbiome | host: Homo sapiens | place: Madagascar | study: EMG produced TPA metagenomics assembly of the PRJNA485056 data set...
TCAATCAAGTGCTTCTCAGACTTAAAGTCTACGCCGGGTTTCATTTCTTCCAAGATTTCAAGCAATTCTTCCATTTTTAGTTCTCCTTTTTCATTATATATAAATTTTTGAATGGACTTAGTTGGCCTTGTTAAAGTATGCGGCAGCCAGCGCCTTACGGTCGGTTTTGCCGTTTTGATTGTAAGGGATGGTCTTGGCCTGAATGACCTTGGCCGGCAGCATATAGGCGGGCAGCGCTGCCTGCAATGCCTGCCGCACGGTCTCCTGCTCCGCCTTCGCACCTACATAGATCAAAATCAGCTGATCCGCCGCCTGGTCGTACAAACACACGGACACATCCACCCCCGGTTGGGCCGTGGCAGCCGCCTCGATCTCGCCCAGTTCGATCCGGTAGCCCATGTGCTTAATTTGGAAGTCCCGGCGAGAAAGATAAATCAGCTCGCCCCGTTCATTCCACCGCACCAGATCGCCGGTTTTATACACCCGCTCCGGGTAGTGACTTTGCAGCGGATTTTGCACAAAGGCAGCCGCCGTTTTGTCCGGGTCGTTATAGTAGCCCATAGCCAGGAACGAACCTCTGGCGTACAGTTCGCCCTCCTCGCCGATTCCGGCCAGCCGCCCGTCCTCGGTAACCACAAAGCTGTCGCAATTGTCACAGGCAATGCCGATGGGCACGCTCTCCGTGTCTTTGATTTCCCGATCCACAATGTAGTAGGTGCAAATATCCGTGGTTTCCGTCGGGCCAAACAGGTTGGCAAACAGGGCGTTCGGATACTTGCTGCGCCAGTAATTCAGCTGCTTGGCAGGCATGACCTCACCGGCAAACAGCACCTTTTCAATATGCTCCGCCATCATAAAGTCCAGCACCTTTAAGTTGGCCACAATGGACAGGGCGGAGGGCACCCAATAAATGGTGTTTACCTGCCGCTCATTCAGGTAGCGGATCAGCAGAGCCGGGAAGGAGAAATACGACTTGGGGATCACATGTAACTGCGCTCCGGTACGAATCGTAGCGTAAATATCCGTCACCGACATACTGAAATAAAAGGGCGTTTGGTTGCCGAAAATCGTCTTTTCACTGATGCCAAAGGTATCGGCCGCCCAAGCGGAATACGCCAGCACGCTGCGATGGTTCACCACCACGCCCTTGGGGTTGCCGGTGGAGCCGGAGGTAAAAATGGCATAGGCCGGATCCGTATCGATCATACGGCGGCGCACCGTTTGCAAAAGCTCCGGCTGTGCCTGACCGGCCGCCAGCGCTTCTGCGCTATACACCTTGCCGTCATAATCCAGTCCGGCCGGGTCATCCTTGTGGGCCTCGTCACAGATCAGTACCGTAGGCTGCAAGGTGCGCAAAATCTTATTCACCCGCTCGGCGGGCATTTCCGGGTCCAGCACCACATAGAAGTTGCCGCTGTACAGCACCCCCATCAGGGTTACCAAACAGGGAGCGCCCCGCTCCATCAGCACCGCCACCGGGCAATTTCGTTCTCCATTCGCGGCCAGCGCACTGCCCACGGATTCGGCGACGTTCACCACCGTTTGGTAGTCATAGCTGCACTGCTGATCTGCAAAGGCAGTCTGCCTTGGCAAACGTGCCGCAGTGCGTTCCAGTAATTCAAGTACATTTTTCATTTTATTCACCTACTTAACAAATCGTCTTGCCATTATTCAATCATAAAAACCTAAAAAGAAACGCAACAAAATCTAAAGATATGCGAAAGATTCGCTGTTCTCACCGTATTATGGTGCGTAGTACAGTTCATTGATATAATCATACACGGATAGACCCGGAAAGTCAATCTATTTTTATAAAATGACAATATTGTCACAAAAGGTCAAAGTTCGTCACAAAAAGTATCACAATTCGTGATAATTACAAATGTCGTTCAGCGGATTTTGTACAATAGCTATACTGAGTACCAAGGAGGGAATTTGCCGTGCGGCTAAAGGATTTACGAGAGGACCGGGACGAAACGCAGCGGCAAATGGCAGCCTTGCTGAATGTGGGTCAAAGCACCTATTCCATGTATGAAAACGGCCAGCGGGAGATCCCCCTGGCAGCCCTTTGTAAACTGGCAGACCACTATGATGTGACCCTGGATTACCTGGTGGGCCGCAGCGACGCACCGGGTAAGTAATCGTCTTTACAAACGCCACATTTTCTTGTATAATATACAGTAGAACACAAAAGCGTGTTCTCCGCAAATGCGGAGGCACGCCTTTTTTTGCTTTCAGGGTCGGGAGGGATATAAATGGAAATCAGCAGGGATGGGCACCGAGCCCGTATGCGTGCCGCTTATCTGCAAGGCGGCGGCGACGCTATGCCGGACCACCAGTTACTGGAATTGCTGCTGTCCATCAGCATTCCCCGCAAAGATGTAAAGCCCATTGCCTATGCGCTCATTAACCGCTTCGGCTCACTGGAGCAGGTGTTTGCCGCCGGCGCAGCAGATCTGCAACAAGTGCCGGGCGTCGGCGAACAGACCGCCGTACAAATTCTGCTGGTACGGGATCTGAACCGGCGGATCCGTCAGAATCAAAACAAACCGGTCAAGCACCTGACGGATGCCGCCCGGTCCTGCGCCTACTTTGCCAATCTGTTACGGGACAAAACCGCTGAACGGGTGTACTTGGTCACCCTGGACGGCAGTGCCAAAATCTTGCAAACCCACGCCGTAGGCAGCGGCAGCGTCAACCTGGCCGCTGTGGATCAGCGCACTTTGATGGAACATATTCTGCGAGACAACGCCAGCGCTGTTATGCTGGCACACAATCATCCCGGCGGCAAGGCCCAACCCTCTGCTCAGGATCTGGAATTCACCATTCGTCTGCTTTCCATTCTGCGTTCCATTCATGTGCAGCTGCTGGATCATATTATCGTCAGTCCTACCGACACCTACTCCATGCGCAGCGACCCGGAGTACGGCAGCTTCTTCACCGTCAAATAACGCAATGTACAAAAGGAACCGCAGTTTAGTACCGCGGTTCCTTTTTTCATCATGACTTCTATTTGTACTTTTTCAACCGACGTCGGCTCAAGTCCCCCAGCAGTAAAAACAGTACATTGCCAAAGGCCGGCACCAGCGCCAGCAGTTCTCTGCTGCCCGTACCCCCGTCTACGAGCGCCGCAAAAGGCAGCGCGCACCCGGCGATCCCTAAGAGCCATTCCGGCACTGCACCGTAAAGGACCACCAACCACAACACTTGCACTGCGGCAGCCAGGATCATCACAAGCCCTGCCACCTTGGCGCTCTGCCTGCTGCCGATCCATCGACCGTAGCCAAAATACAGCACCGCCGTTATGGCACCGGCGCAGCCAAATAACGCCCGATCATTGGGAAACGGCAAAAGCATCAGTACCGCCGTCGCTCCAATTGACGCCACCGTTACCGCCAAAAGGCCCAAAACAGCTGACCCGACCGACGATTTTCTCATAAACATACCTCCGCGCCGCATCATGTGTTTTCATTATACACAACACCGTACCGGTTGGCAAGCCACAGCCGATCGTGGATACCGGCAAGTGCAAAACGGACATACAAATGCGTGCCGGTTTATCCGACAAGTGCCCCTTTTTACTCTTCATAAAGCGCAATCAACCCATGATTGAAAAGCACTCAAACGTCATTTGAATCATTCAAAAAGATAGCCGAGCAGTTTCACACTGCTCGGCTTCTTTACTAGATCAGAACGGTTGAAATAGGGACGATACGAATAATGTCACCGTTTTCGTCTTTGATGCCGACGGAAAGCTGTCTGTAACGCAATCCGTCATCCACTAAAATGGCTTCGATCACTACACAATCCGCAGTTTCGGCTAAATCCCGCGTCTTTTCTATTACCATTTTCACTCCTCCTCCCAGCTATTATGCTACAAAAGAGTAATATTTGTCAATACCGACCACTAACTTTTTTGAAAAAATGCAATTTTCAGCCAAAATCCGTCATCATACAACGGAGCAACAATATTTTATACTCTGACAAACAGAAAAGCCCGGTTTTCAAGCAATCATCCGGGCAACGGAAATGAACGCTTTGCAAGAACCAAAATGCAATCGGCCGCTCTTTTTACCATAGCGGCAATCACAGAGACCGGCGTCGGTGTCGCCCGCTGCCCCCTCTGCGTTGGTGTCTGCTCCATTTTCGCCGGTATCTTCGGCAAACAGCTGGAGGTTCAGCGGCAGGCGTGCGCACACCCGGCTCTGTTCTCTGCTGTTTTCCATCTCGGCATACTGTTTTGTCATTGCTGACTCCTTTCCCAAACCGTACTCTGCCGGTTCGTTAAATGATATATTCCCACAGGCATAGCCTGAAAATGGGTATAAAAAGAGCAGGGTCGCAATCTGCAACTCTGCTTTCTGTGGATTATCGATCTTGTTCTTGCTCTGCACGGAGCGCCTTGTACTTTTCCAGTATTTCACCATACCGGCGTTTGACCTCGGCCTCTAAAGCTTTCATTTCCGGCGTATTACAGTGCCTATACCGGCCTCTTTTCGGAAGCGTTCTTCTCCATTCCTTAAGGATTGCCTCACTACGCTTTGAATAATATTTGCCAAGATCAAGCAACTCCTTTTCTTCTTCCGGATCAATGCCTATCTTTTCCATCGAATGTACGCTCCTTTCCCTAAAATACGGCAGGTCTCCTCGATCAGTATGTGCTTTGCATTTTCTTCATAATCTGAAAAATCCATTCCTTGAACCCGCATGGCGCGGGGCACCTCGTCTTTCGCCTGTTCTTTTGCCTCTTCCCACGCTTCCAGCGTCACACCGTCCATTTTCTCCAGACGGTAGCGGTATTTATGGTCAAAGGCTTCCATCACGCTGGTGCCGTCGGCAATCATATTGGGCACATCTGCGTCATCACTGAATGAAAACTGCGTTTGATCCGCCGGGTGATTATGTATATTGTAACTGCCTTTCATGGAAATGTCAACGCCGGTTAAGTCGATATAATCCGGCTGGTGACTGGTAACGGAATACACTTTGCCGGTGCGGTCAATAACCAGCATGTGCTCCTCATCGGCGTGCTCATACTGTGTAATAAATCGGTCCACATAGGCATTGCGTTCCTGCTCAGACTGCGGATTGATTTGGCCAAGATAGACCGCTTCCGCTTGCTCTTCTACGGCCGGTTTATCTATGCCTCTTGCGCCACGAATAACGCCGCCATTTTTCTCCACATACTTTTCATACCACTGGGCATAAGTCATATCTGCCGGTACAGTCATAGACTGTCCTGTCACCGGGTCCCTTGCCCAGCGGGTGCAGGTGTGACACTCACCCCGCACCAATTACGACACGCCTTTGCCACCATCTGCTTTGACGCCGATCTATCGGCCAAGGACGCTGCCCAGCTGCTGGGGCACTCCAAGGTAGAACTGACTATGGATGTGTACACCCACATTCGACAGAGCAGAGCACAGCGTACCGCCGAGCAGTTAAACGACTTTGTTTCTTCCTGAACGAGTAAGACAAAAGTAAGACAAAAATGCCATCAAACATCAACATTGGCACACAAATTGCCACAAGTGCAAAACAGAAAAAAGCAAAGAAAGAAAGCCCCGAATTTCGCGCAATCACGCGCCATTCGGGGCTTTTTTGGCGGAGAGCAAGGGATTCGAACCCTCGAACACCCGTTTAGATGTTACACGATTTCCAATCGTGCTCCTTCGGCCAGCTCGGACAACTCTCCATATACAGCGGGCGCTATGTGCGTCCGCTTATTCACTTTTAATCCAAGACCTGGTAGTAAGAGGAGAACTGATTCAGCTTTTCCTCAAACTTATCCTTGGACTGCTGCTTGGGGGTGGGGATGGGATAATGGCCGGTGAAACAACCGTCGCAAAAATCGAATCCGGACTCCTTCGCAAGTTCGTGAGTAGATTTTACACTAAGATACCCCAAGCTGTCAACCCCTAATTGGCAAGAAATTTCAGAAATTTCGTGAAATTTGCATGCAATCAGGTTCTCTTCGCTATCAATGTCCGTTCCAAAGAAGCAAGGATGCCGAAACGGAGGGGCAGAAACCCGCATATGCACCTCGGTGGCGCCGGCCTCTCGCAGCAGGCTGACAATCCGAGCGCTGGTGGTGCCGCGAACGATAGAGTCGTCGATCATCACCACCCGCTTGCCCTTGATATTCTCTCGCAGTACATTCAGCTTGATCTTCACCGCGTCCTCACGCTGACCTTGGGTAGGCTGAATAAAGCTGCGGCCAATGTAGCGGTTCTTGATAAATCCAATGCCGTAAGGGATACCGCTCTCCTGGGCATAACCCAAGGCGGCGTCCAGGCCGCTGTCCGGCACGCCGATGACAATATCCGCGTCTACCGGGTGCTCCTTCGCCAGGTACGCACCGGCCCGCATTCTGGCGTGCTGCACAGACACGCCCTCAATCACACTGTCCGGCCGAGCAAAATAGATGTACTCAAACACACAAATATGGCGTGGTCCGCCGCAATGGGTGGTAATGGAGTGCACGCCTTCCTTGCTGATCACAACGATCTCGCCGGGAGCAATATTCCGCACAAAGTGGGCGCCGATGGAATCCAGCGCACAACTCTCCGACGCCACCACATAAGCATCGTCCGCAGTCTTACCCAGGCAAAGAGGCCGAAAGCCATTGGGGTCGCGAAACGCAATGAGTTTGGTGGCAGTCATCACCACGCAAGAGAATGCCCCTTGCAGTCGGGGAATGATCTTTTCAATCGCCTCTTCCGTGCTCTTGCTGTGCAGACGCTCCTCTACAATAGAATAGGCAATAGACTCGGTGTCCGATGTGCCGTGGAAAATGGCGCCCTTCAGTTCAAACTGGCGGCGCAGCTCCGGGGCGTTTACCAAATTGCCGTTATGTGCCACCGCCAAATTACCCTTAATATGGCGAATGACCAAGGGCTGAATATTGTTGGCGTTTTTGCCGCCGGTGGTGGAGTAGCGCACATGACCGATGGCCATATTACCTGTACCCAGGGCAGCCAGCTGCTCCTTGCTGAACACATCCGGCACCAGTCCGTCGCCCCGATGGTGGCGAAACACGCCGTCGTCATTCACGGCAATGCCGCAACTCTCCTGTCCTCTGTGCTGCAAGGCAAACAGAGCCAGGTACGCCGTCTGGGCCACCGTGGTGGTCTGATTTTCAAATATGCCGAAAACACCGCATTCCTCGTGCAAACTATCGAACATCGCTCTCTCCTATCCCGTGTGGTTGTCGCTCTTTTCTCTATTATAATACCATTAGTTGGGCGTGTAAAGGTTTGCGTAAGGTCTGGAGGTGGCGGGAGCCAACTTTTTGAACGGTTTTTTCATGATCTCGTCCATGGAAACGCCAAAATACTTGCAGTATTTCTTCAAATACCCCTCCAATTCCTGCCGGTCCGCGTCCGTTAAGGCCGTCACTTTAATGTTAGGGCTGATGTTCTCCTTGGGGAAGCTGCCCCGCACAAAGATCTTGCCTCCGTGCATACCGGAGGCGCAGTGGGTGCCAAACAGCTTTTCGCCTCGCTTCATACCCAGCCCCAGCAGCACAATGGTGCCCCCGGCCATATACTCGCCCAAGAAGGAACCGGCATTGCGACCGATCACCAGCACCGGCTTCATCTGTTCAAACTCCTTCATGTGGATTCCGCCGCGGCAGGCCACATTGGTCTCTACAAAGATCTGGCCGTCCCGCATACCATAGCCCATAGCGTCGCCGGCGTGGCCGTGAATGACGATCTCGCCGCCGTTCATCGTGTTGCCCACTGCATCCTGGCAGTTGCCAAACACCTCCACCTTGCCACCATTTAAGTAGCAAGCCATATCATTGCCCGGGGTGCCGTGCACCTGAATGGTTTTGCCTGCGTCCAGGGCGCAGCCGATATAGCGCTGACCGTTCACCGCTGTGATCGTTACCTTTTTCTTGGTGCGCAGCTCCTGCTTAATTTTGTCGTTCAGCTCTGCATACTTACACAGTCCTGCCTCAATACTCACAGCTGCACGCCTCCTCTCAACTTGGTGATCCGGGTCTCCTTGGGAAACCAGAACAGATTGGGACTATCCATCAAATCCCCTTGCAAACCCTCCAACGGCACACCGCCGGAGATCAAAGATGTATAGATTCCGGCGTTCTCGCTGGCGTTGATGAGCACATAGCCCACCAGCTTGCCGTCCCGGAACACCAGGCGCTTGTAGCTATTGTCTGCGGCAGCCACACGGTCCGTATAGCCGTCTCCCTTAGCGTTGATCAGCCCACAGGTGCAAATGCGCAGACCGTAAAAATCAATAGCGTTCACCGCATAGGTACCGCCGACGGTCAGGTCGCCGCCGGCCATTTGGCTGCCAGCGGCTCGCCCTTGCGCCACTGCATTGGGCCACAGAGCCAAGATTTTCTTACTGCCGTCCAACATGTCCACAGACACGGCGCAATCCCCGGCGGCGTAAATATCCGGGTCCGAGGTCTGCATGGTGGCCGGATCGGTGATGATCCCCCGCTCCACTGTCAGACCCGCTGCCTCAGCCAGTGCCGTGGCCGGGCGCACGCCCACTGCCACTACCAGCAGATCGCAGGGCAGTTCCTTGCCGTTTTGCAGCACCACCCGCTGCACTGTCTTGCCGCTGCACTTGGCCCGGGTCACCGTTTGACCCAGGTGGAAGCGCAACCCGTGGTGCTCTAAATGGCGGCGCACCAGCTTGGCGCTCTTTTCATCTAAAATAGAGGGCAATACCCGACCGGACAGCTCCACCACATCTACGCTTTTGCAAATTTTGCTCAAGCCTTCGGCGGCCTTCATACCGATCAGCCCGGCACCGATCACCACGGCGCGGGTGTTCGCACTTGCCAGATCGTGCACAGTCTGGGCATCTGCCGCGGTCAAAAAGCCGCACACATTACGCTTGCCGCTTACATTCTGCATCGGCGGCACAAAGGGCACGGAGCCGGTGCACAGGCACAGCTTATCATAGCTATACACCTTGCGCCCGCACTTAACGGTCTTTTTCACCCGATCAATGGCGGTCACCTCTACGTCGGTGACGATCTCTATTTTTTGCTCTTTATAGTAAGCCGGGGTGCGCAAGCGCATTTGACCCCGCCGCACCAGGCCTTTTAAGTAATAACTGATAGACGGACGAGAGTACGGCAGATCCGTCTCCTGAGTCAGCAGGGTAACCGCGCCTGCCGGGTCCGTCTTGCGAATTTGCTCCGCCGCAGCCAGTCCGGCGGCAGAAGCACCGATGATCACATACTTCACTTGGCAGCACCTCCCGCTTCTACCCAAACCAAGGCTCGATTGGGGCAACCCTTGACGCACGCCGGTTCTTCCCCGCCGCACAGGTCGCACTTGTAGGCAATATTGCCGGGCTGAATACATCCGATGGGGCACACCGCCAGGCAGGTCATACAGCCGATGCACTTGTCCGGGTCTACGGACACAATGCCGGTCTTTTTGTCTTTGTGCATAGCGCCGGTAATGCATGCCTTCACACAGGCCGGATCATCGCAATGACGGCAGTTCACAGCCACGGAGGCTACACGGTCACCGTACACCTTTACCCGGCTGATGGGCGCCGGATTCTCATATTTATTGGCTGTCAGCACATCGCCGGAGGCTGAATGTGCCGTTTTGCAATAGACTTCACACAGGTGGCAGTTGACGCAAAGTTCCTCTCGTGCAAATACTTTTTTCATCTCACTGTCCTCCTTATTCCCCGGCGTGCTTAATGCCCAAAATTTGCAGTTCCCGATCAGACAGACCAATACCACGGAGCATCAGTCTGTTGCCGCGCAGGGAGTCTACAGAGTTGATGCCCATGCCGCCCATGATCTCTTTCATCTCATGGTTCCAGGCGGAGAGCAGGTTTTCCACCCGCTGATGAGCGATCTCCGGATTCAGTCGCCGGGTCAGATCCGGACGCTGGGTAGCAATGCCCCAGTTACACTTACCGGTGTTGCAGGTTTGGCACATATGGCAGCCCATGGCGATCAGCGGCGCAGAGGCGATATACACCGCATCCGCACCCAGGGCAATCGCCTTGATCACATCAGAGGAACAGCGGAAAGAACCGGCAGCCACCAAAGACACGGTGGAACGAATGCCCTCGTCCCGCAGCCGCTGGTCCGCAGCTGCTAGCGCCAGCTCAATGGGAATACCCACATTGTCGCGTATGCGGGTGGGCGCTGCGCCGGTGCCGCCGCGAAAGCCGTCGATTACCACAATATCCGCACCGGCACGAGCCACGCCGGAGGCGATGGCCGCAATGTTATGTACCGCTGCAATCTTAACGGAAATGGGCTTTTTGTTATCCGTGGCCTGCTTCAGCGACCAAATCAGCTGGCGCAGGTCCTCAATGGAATAAATATCATGATGCGGAGCAGGTGAAATGGCGTCCGATCCCACCGGGATCATACGCGCATTGCTGACCTCCACATTCACCTTTTCACCGGGCAGATGGCCGCCGATCCCCGGCTTGGCCCCCTGGCCGATCTTAATTTCTACAAACTTGGAGTTATTCAAATAATCCTTATGCACACCGAAGCGGCCGGAGGCCACCTGTACCACGGCACAGTCGCCGTAAGACGCCAGGTTCGGGTGCAAACCGCCCTCACCGGTATTAAACAGCGTGCCCATATTCTTGGCAGCCATGGCCAGAGATTTTTGGGCATTCAGGCTGATGGAACCAAAACTCATGGCAGAGAACATAATGGGCGTTTCCAACATCACCTGCGGCGGCATTTTGGTCACGGACTTGCCCTTGCGCTCCACTTGCAGCCGATCCGGTTTACGACCCAAAATGGTACGGATTTCCATAGGCTCCCGCAAAGGGTCAATAGAGGGGTTGGTCACCTGGGAGGCATTGAGCAAAATTTTGTCCCAATAAATGGGATACGGCTGCGGGTTGCCCATAGCGGACAGCAGCACGCCGCCGGTATTTGCCTGGCGGCAGATCTCTTGCTGATAGCGTGGGGTCCAGTTGGCATTGTCCCGATAGTCGCACACATATTTTTCGATCCGAAGGGCGCCGGTGGGGCACAGATCCACGCACCGATGGCAGGCCACGCAATCCTGAGAATGGGACACTACGGTTTTGCCGTCCGGTCCAAAGCTGTGGCACTCGTTGGAGCACTGACGCACACAACAGCCGCAATCAATACAAAGTTCCCGGTCCCGCACAATGGTGAACCGGCGGGGAATATAATTAATCATCGTCTTCCTCCTTTGCCAGTTCCAGTGGGATAAATACCGGCTCCGCACCGCTGACGGACCACACTTTTTCCGGGTGGGGGCAGATCACACGAATGGCGGACTCCTCTGAAGCAAAATACGCCCGATTGCCCTTGGTAGCCGCAGTCAGGGATCGCAATTTCAGCCGGTCGTTGATGGCCAGCAGCCCCTTGTTGGAGCCAAGGATCACAGAGAACGGCCCGTTCACCAAGGCGCCATTATAGATAGAGCGCAGGTTGGTAAAATATTCTTTCCGCTCCGGGTCCATACGGTCAATCTCGTCCCACTCCGGGGCCGTAAGCACATCGGCTGCCACATCAATGGGCAGCTGATGGTGACGGATCAGGTGGTCAAACAGATAAGTAATCACTTCCGTATCCGTCTGCATGGTACACACATAGCCAAACTGCTCAATATACCGACGGTTGGCGTCATAGGACGAAATCTCGCCGTTATGCACCACAGACCAGTCCAGCAGATTAAAGGGGTGTGCCCCGCCCCACCAGCCGGGGGTGTTGGTAGGAAAGCGACCATGTGCTGTCCACAAATAGGCATCATACTGATCCAGCATGTAGAACTCGCCCACATCCTCCGGATAGCCCACAGCCTTAAAGCAGCCCATATTCTTGCCGCTGGAAAAAATAAAAGCGCCGTCGATCTCGTTGTTCACATGGATCACACACTGGGCGGTATATTCGTCCTCGTCCAGACGGGCCTCTTTCATCCGCACCTTATTGGGCTTGGCAAAATACCGCCAAATGTCCGGTCCATTCTCAATGGACGCGATCTTCTTGGTGGGAATGCGCTCGGAAACATCCACATTAAAATGCTTGAACAAAAACGCCTCGCAAGCGCCTCGTGCCTGTACCGACTGGTAAAACACATGAAAGGCAATATCCGTCTTGTGATCGGGATAAATGCCATAGGCGGCAAAACCGCCGCCCAAGCCGTTGGAACGGTCGTGCATCAAGGCAATGGACTGGATAATCTCCGACCCATTGATCGGCTCACCCTTGCGGTCAATAATGGCGGCAATGGCGCAGCCGGAGGGAATGCGCACTTCGCCCTCTCGCAGCATATTCATCACTCCTGTATCTGTATTTCTTCAAAAAAAACCTATACTTTATTGTACAACACTGTCGATTACCCGTCAATGCGCCCACTATAAAAATCTACAACACAAAATCAGCATAATTATAGTGAATTTCACAAAAAATCGCACTCTTCTCTGTGAATTACCACTCACTTTTGGTTCTTTTGTACAAAAAAGCGGCTTTGCCACCGTATAATGGCAAAGCCGCGATAGGTAGGGACGATCAGTCGTCCGTGCCCTGGAGAGCGTCATAGCCCCGTGCGCCGGTGCGCACCTTTACTGCGTCCTCCACATCGTAAACAAAAATCTTACCGTCACCGATATTACCGGTATATAGCGCCTCTCTGGCAGCGGCGATCACCGTTTCCACCGGCACGGCGGAGATCACCATTTCCAGCTTCATCTTGGGGTTCAGGTTCAGCTCCTCGATCTCCACACCGCGGTACTTGCGCACATGACCCTTCTGGGTACCGCAGCCCATTACATTGGTCACGGTCATACCGGTAACACCCACCGCATTCATGGCGTCCTTCACCCGTTCCAGCTTGGCCGGGTTAAAGAGCATCACCACTTCGCTGAGCTTCGCGTCCGGTTTGGTGGTATAAGTCTCTACCGGAACAGCCTTTTCTACCGGTGCAGCCGGCAAGCCGCTTTCCGTTACCGGCACGGCAGCAAAGCCGCCGACGGGCATAAAGTCCGCATAGGCAGAGGGCAGGTTGTGCTCGGTGGCATCCAGCCCCTTGATCTCTTCTTCCGCGCTAACCCGCAGACCCACGGTCTTGTTCAGAATAAAGAAAGTGATGGTCAGGGTCACTGCCGCCCAACCGGCCACAGCCGCAAAACCGATTAACTGGGTACCCAGCAGGTGCAGCCCGCCGCCGTAGAACAGACCCGTATGGGTCAGGCCGGACACTGCATAACCCGGTGCTTTGTCCGTGGCAAACAGGCCTACGGCCAGCGTGCCCCAAATACCGTTGGCCATGTGCACAGCCACAGCGCCTACCGGGTCGTCAATATGCAATTTTTTATCCAGCAGCTCCACAACTAGCACCACCAGAATACCGGCCACAGCGCCGATGATCCCGGAGCCCAAAGCGTCCGTTACATCACAGGAGGCAGTCACAGCCACCAGCCCGGCCAAAGAGCCGTTCAGGGACATGGACACATCCGGCTTGCCATCCTTAATCCAAGTAAAGAGCATGGTGGTGCAAGTGGCCACAGCCGGCGCTACGGTGGTGGTCACCAGGATAGACGCCAAAGTGGGTACATCGGTAGCCGCCGCGCCGTTAAAGCCGTACCAGGCAAACCACAGGATAAACACGCCCAGCGCGCCCAGAGTCAGGGAGTGACCGGGAATGGCTTTGGGTGTCTTTTTGCCGGTTTTTTCGTCCGTATGGTACTTGCCGATCCGAGGACCGAGAAAGATGGCGCCGATCAGTGCCGCAATACCGCCCACCATGTGAATGGCGCAGGATCCGGCGTAGTCGTGGAAGCCCAGCTTTTGCAGCCAGCCGTTGCCGTCCACATTCCAGACCCAGCCTGCCTCGATGGGATACACCACAGCGGAGATCACTGCTGAATAAATGCAGTAGGCAGAAAACTTGGTACGCTCTGCCATAGCGCCGGACACAATGGTGGCCGCCGTGGCACAGAACACCAGGTTAAATACAAAGTTGGACCAGTTGAAATCATTATAGTGGGTGAAAATGCCCAGGTTGGGCAGACCGATCACCCCGGCGATATAGTCCTGACCGCACATCAGCCCGTAGCCCAACAGAATGAACATCACCGTGCCGATACAAAAGTCCATCAGGTTTTTCATAATAATATTGCCGGCGTTCTTGGCTCTGGTAAAGCCGGTCTCTACCATAGCAAAGCCGCACTGCATAAAGAAAACCAGCACTGCGCCGATCAAAAACCACACGCCGAACAGCTCGCTGTTCACCGTTTCCATGATTGTTTCAAGCCCCATAAAATCCTCCTTTTCATCAAAAAAAGCTTAAAAATGGAAATAAAAAAAGAGCGCTCGAAAACAGACGTTCGAGCACTCCATTGTGCTAAAGAATGCCGACACCGCGCCAATGGCCCGGCGCCGGCAAATGACCGACCCTGTCAAAAGACAGTGCCGACCGTAAGAGAGGGCAAAATCAATACAGTACCATGTACTTGTCGATCTCCCACTGAGAGACCTTGGTGCGGTACTCGTCCCATTCATTCTCCTTGCCTTCAATATAGTTATTGAACACATGGTCGCCCAGGGTTTCCTTAATAAACGGATCCGCCTTAGCGGCGTCAATAGCCTCTTTCAGGCTGCCGGGCAGACAATCAATGCCGGCGGCTTTCAGCTCCTCGTCGGACAGACCGAACACATTGTAGTCAATGGGAGAAGCGGGGGTCATCTTTTTCTTAATTCCGTCCAGACCGGCAGCCAGGCACAAAGCCATCTCCAAATAGGGGTTGCAGGTGGGATCCGGGCAGCGCAGTTCTACGCGAGTGCCCTTGCCGCGAGCGGCAGGAATACGCACCAGGCAGGAGCGGTTGGAAGCGGACCATACCAGGTAAGACGGTGCCTCATAGCCGGGTACCAAACGCTTGTAAGAGTTCACGGTGGGGTTGGAGAACGCTGCAATGCCGCGAATATGGGCCATAATACCGGCGATGAAGTTATAAGCGGTCTCGGACAGGCCCATCTCGCCGTTGGGGTCATCAAAAGCGTTCTTGCCGTCCTTCAAATAATACAGGCTCATGTTGGTGTGCATACCGGAACCGTTGATACCATAAATGGGCTTGGGCATAAAGGTGGCGTGCAGACCATGCTTGGCAGCGTAAGTCTTAACCACATGCTTAAAGGTCATTACACGGTCGGCACTGAGCATGACATCACCAAACTGGAAGTCGATCTCGTGCTGACCCTCGGCCACTTCGTGATGGGAAGCCTCAATGGTGTAGCCCATATCCTCCAGAGCCAGGCAAATATCCCGACGGCAGTTCTCGCCGTGGTCGATGGGGTTCAGGTCAAAGTAACCGCCCTCGTCGCCGGTCTCCAGGGTGGGGTTGCCGTTCTCGTCCAGCTTAAACAGGAAGAACTCGCACTCCGGGCCAACATTAAAGCCAAAGCCCATCTCGGCAGCCTCGTCCATCACCTTTTGCAGCACATTGCGGGGGTCGCCCAGGAAAGGCGTCTCATTATCGGATTTATATACGGAGCAGATCAGTCGAGCGGTCTGCGCATTCTGGTGCTTTCTCCAGGGGAAGATGGTCCAAGTGTCGTAATCCGGGTGCAGATACATATCGGACTCATCAATGCGAACAAAGCCGTCGATGGAAGAACCGTCAAACATACAGTCATTGTCCAGCGCCTTCTCCAGCTGGGACAGGGTGATGGCCACATTCTTCATAATGCCAAACATATCCGTAAACTGCAAGCGGATAAACTCTACATTATTTTCCTGTGCGCTTTTGATGATGTCTTCCTTTGTGTATTTACTCATAGCAAATACTCCTCTCTTAAGAAATGATAGATAGCACAGAATTTTCTTACTGCCAAAGGCAATAAAAAATGAGGGCGCTCCGCTATCAACGGAACGCCCTCGTTCTGAATACAATGCCATTATAATCACATTGTCCTCGGTTTGTCAACGGTTTTTGACAACTTTGGCAAATCTTGTAATTGGCGGCAGGAATTGTGCACGCCTTTTGTACAATATGCACAGGATAGACAGACTGTTTGCTATATGTCCAAAAATTCGGCAGGGATCACTTTATTCGACAAATCGGTAAAATACTTCACCGTGGCACCCTTCTGCGCCTGGGTGGCGGCCAGCTCGTCGGTATAATCACTGAGCTTATAGACGGAAAACACAAAGCCGTTACCGCCCCGGCTGTAATGGCACACCACCGGTGCCAGTTTAGCAGAGGAGATGGTGATCTTTCCATTCTCCTTTTCGATCGTCACCTCCGCCATACCGCCGCACAGTTGGGGCAGATTGATCTGGTGGCTGATAAAATTACCCAGGGAGTAGTAAACCAGCATTTTTTTGCCGCTCTTTTCGTTGGTCACCCACGCCACCGGCTGGAGCACATGCGGGTGGCTGCCGATGACAATATCTACACCCAGATCAGAAAACAGCTTCGTATATTCCTTTTGGTAATCGGACACCTTATGGCTGTTCTCCGTGCCCCAGTGAGGAAAGACCATCACCACATCCGCATGCTTGCGCGCCTCGGTAATGTCCTTCCGGATCTTGTCCTTGTCCATCAAATTCACCAGCCAGGGCTTGTCCTTGGGCAAGTCAATGCCATTGGTGCCGTAGGTGTAATTCAGCAGAGCAAAGGTAATATTGTTCTTCTCATAATAAGTAATCTTGTCATAATCCGCCTGAGAGGCGTTGGTGCCCAGGTGCACCGCCTCTTTATGCTTGCCGAAGTATTCCAGCTCTTTCTCCACCCCGGCACTGCCCATATCCATCGTATGATTGGTGGCGCAGGTGAAAATATCAAACCCGGCGGCAATGGCGGCGTCGCCAATCTCCCAGGGTGAATTAAAGCAGGGATAGCCGGAATAGTCAAAGCTGCTGCCGCCCAGCACCGTCTCCTGATTGATAACGGCAATATCCGCCGGTTCAATGTACTGCTTAATATCCTGATAAAAGGCGTCGTAATTCCGGCTGCCGTCCTTTTGCTCTCCGGCAGCGATTAGGGTATTGTGGATCAGGTTGTCCCCTACTGCCACCAAGCGCACCCGGGTCTTGCCCTGGGTCTCTTCCGTGTGATCCTCCGTTTGGTTAACCACAGACACCTTGGTGGGCGCCGTAGGCTTCTTCTCATCTGCCCTGCGGGTAATGGTGCCGCTGATGGCAAAGGCAACAATTACGGCCAGTGCCACCAAAACAGGGATCAACACCTGCCACAGTTTTTTCTTCTTTTCCATATAGTCACATCCCAACTGCCAATGGGCTTTTCTTACAGTTTCCGCGTTCTGCTGTGATTATACCATACTCCTTACTTTTAGGCAAGAAAAAGCCGCTCTCCGAAAAACGGAAAGCGGTCTTTCATTTTTGCTAAAGCAGCGATTACTCGGCAGCAGCCTCTGCGGCCACTTCCTCGCCGTCCTTTTTCTTCTCCGGCATGAGAACGAACTTCTCCATGGGGAAGAGTACAACCATCTGCACGAAACCGGCGCACATGGAAGCGATCAGACGAGCCACAGACTCGTTGGTGATGATCTTAAAGAACCAGTTGCTGGGCTCCAGCTTCAGCATAGCGCCAACGATGGCACCCTGCATCCAGGTGGAGAACAAAATCAGCGCCAGCAGCAGCACAATGTAGATCACAAAGTTGTACCAAGGGGAGTCGGACTTAAAGGTGGTCTTTTTGTTCTGATAGAAGCCGTAGATGTTGGCGATCAGGTTGGACAACAGGAAGGGCAGCACATAGCCCCAAGTCACAACGCCATCGATCACATACTTAGAAGCCTCTGCGGAACCGGTGGAAAACATGGTGGGTGTAAAGATTCCTCTCAAGAACTCCGGCAACAGGGTGTGGATCTGGTCGCACACCAGCGGAAGCAAAGCAGCCAGTGCCAGCTGGATGATCGTTACCAAGCCGGATACCACCAGGAACTTTACAAGCTGCCAAAGGGTCTTCATAAAGGAGCCCTTTTCCTCAGCGGCGTTGTCGATACCGCCAAGGCTGATTTTCTTCTTTTTGTCATCTGCCATAATTATTTTACCCCTTTCTCATGGACTGTACAAAAATAACGGGTTCATTATACTATTTTTTGGCTAAGATTGCAACCTTTATTTTACAGAATTAAAAAACGAAAGGCAGCGCGCCAATACAGCCGGTGGTGGCAGCGTGCACAATGGCAACCACAGCCCATACCACCAAAGCGATCAGACCAACGAGGATCGCCAGCACCAAAATCACCAGCAGCACCAGGATCGCCAGCACCAGCGGGCCTTTTTTGCTGGGGCGCACCGGGTCGTCAAAGGCGGGCTTTTCTGCCTTTTTCGGCGCCGGGTTCTCATCATCGTACAAAGGATACAGGGGCAGTGTGGCATTGGCGTCGCAGGGACCCGGATTCCACAGCAGCGGCTCTACCAGACCGCGCACGGAGGTGGCGCCCTTCAGCACCTTGCCGATGGAGAAGTGAATAGTGTTCAGGAACGCGTCGATCACGTTCAGCAACCCACAGCAGATCTTGTACTCCCGCGTATCCGGACCGTAAGGCGAGTCGCCGCAGTACAGGTTCTGCACCAGCTCCAGGATAAAGTCCACTACCCGATGATCGGCAATGTCCGCAATATCTTTCTTGGACAGGCCGCTTTCTTTCTTGCACAGGCGCCAGGCTTTCTTAAAAGTCAGCTTGTTCAGCCACTTGGCAATGGGCTTAATCAGCCAGCCCAGTTTTTTGACCTTTTCGCCGGGAACGGAAAAAGCGTCTGTCATCTCTGCCAAATGGTCAATATCCGTGGCCGCAGCGTCCAGCAGCTCGGAGATCATACCGAAGAAAAAAGTGCGCATATACCGGTCAAAGGGCTTGCCGCCGGTGTCCAGCCCCGGCACATCGGTAATGGTCACCGTCTCCACATCCACTTTGGCGTGGGCCGGGTCCAGCGTAATGTTGCGCATGGTGGGCGGGCAGCCGACCAAAGCACCGCAGGCAATGTCATAAAAGGTGTTGCCCTTTTTGGTCTCTACCACGCTGATGTCGTGAATATGGGTGTGACCGGTGAGCATACATTGCAGTCCGTTGTCCGCAAAAATCTCCCGGGTGGTCTCATGATTGCGCTGCATATCCCCCTTGCCGATAATGGCATAAAAAGGACTGGGGGCGATCATGGGGTGATGGGTCATAGCGATCACAAACTGATCATTTTTGCGAGCGTCCTCCAGCTGATCCAGGATCCAAGCCATACAGTCGTCGCTGTACCCGGAGCCGCTCTCCCCCTCCGGCTTATAGTTGGTATCATCATTCAGAGCAAACAGCCGATAGCCGGGGGCCAGCTGCACCACATAGCTCATGCTGTCCGGGTGGGTGGCAATGGCCTCATTGGGGCCAAACTCATAATACATCTGCCACAGATCGTGGCGTTCCTCCACCGCCGGCACCTGAATCTTTTTGTCGCCGTCATAGCCGTCTGCCACGCCGCCGTCCCGATAATCGTGGGTAGCCGTGATCACATACACCCGCTTGCCTCGCTTTTTCAGATCCCGGAGCATTTCAATAAACTCGGCGTGAGAGGCCAGCTCTCCGTCCCGGGTGGTATCGCCGGCCAGCACCACAATATCCGTGGAAGTGTCCGCACACAGCAAATCAAACCCGGCTTTGATCACCAGGTCGCTGTCCTTAATGATCTTTTGGCTCTTAGCCTCGGCTTTTTCGTAAGCCTTGCCCTCGGTGCCCCCCTTGCGGGAGTAGTAATGCGGATCGGTGATAAATTGAATTTTCAGCGGCGCATTGTCTGCGCCATACAACTTCGCTGCCATTGCGTTCTCCTTTATTTCATCTCTGCCTTCAGCACGCCGCTGCGCACCGTGCCCGGCAGGGTAATCTCCATACAGCCGTCACTGCGCAGAGCGTAATCCAGTTCTTGCCCATCCAAAGTCAGCCGATAGCTGTGCGCATCCGACAGGGTGAGCACAAAGGCATACTGCCCATTGTCGCCGGTGTAACGGAAGTGGACCTCCGCAGAGGTGTCCGTAAGCTTCTGACTGTCCGTCCACACATCCAGCCCGCAGGTAAAGGTGCCCGGGCGATAGTAGCAGTCCGCCCACACATTGATAGGCGCGGACAGGCCGCCGAAATTGTGGAACCAACCGCCGCGGCGGGTCTGAATACCAAAGCACTCATAGGTGTTGTAAGAGAAGTCCGTCTCTTCCTTCCACATATCCAGCGCCCGGCGGGCAATCTCAAAGGCAAATTCCGTCTCGCCCAGGTCAAACATGGTCTTCCACATAAAGAACTGGTGGCTCATCCACACATTGCCGTTCCAGTAGCCGTCGTCAAAATAGTAGGATGCTGTCATATCCACCGCGCTGATGCCGGCAGCGGACCACATTTCGTCCGGGTTCTTGATATGCGCCAGCAGACGCTCCCGCCGCTCCTCCGGGGCTGCCCCGGCAAACAGCGGATACACACCGTCCATGCCCTTGTCGTAATTCTCCCCGGCGTCGGTGGTGAAAACGCCTTGATAGTTTTTGTCATCGTCATAGACGGAGTAGGCGTAATAGCCGCTCTTTTCGTCCCAGCTGTAACGGTTCAGAGCGTCGCTCATCCGCTGAATGTCTGCGTCATAAGCGGCAATGTCCTCCTCCTTGCCCATGGCGGCAGCCACCATCTTCATGATCTTGGCGGCCCGAATGGTGTGGGAAGTAGACAGGCAGGGGCACATATATTGCTTCTTATCCTGGGCGATCATGGCCACCTGGGCGGGATAATCGTCCATACCGCTGCAAGAATACCAGTAGTCGTAAGTGGTGGTCAGACCGTTGCCGAACTTGCCGCAGGTGGAGCCGGGGGTCTTGCCGCTGATATAGTCATAATACCGCTTCATCTGCGGATACAGAGCAAACAGGGGCGCCTTGTCCTCCGTGCGGTGCAGCAGTTCCAAATACTGCACAAACTGGGTAGGCACCAGGGAGCCGTGGAGCAGAAACGCAAAGTCCGTATTCTCCGGCTGGGACAAATAAGTCTCTAAAATGTAGCGGCATTTCTCCGGGCTGAACTCCAGCACACCGGTGCCGATCACGCCACTGTCCCAGGTGTAAAAGCTGTCCCAGCGCTTGCCGGGGGTGTAATGTACGACATTCTCACCGTGCTTGTACACCGGATATACCAAGTTGGTCAGGAGTGTTGCCCGCAAGATCTCGGTAGACAGACTGTACTTCTGTCCCTCCCGATTGAACTGTACCGGAGTGGCCAGCGCCTTGGCGGCGGTATACAGCTGCTCGTATTCTTCGGTGGTGCGGGGTTCTGCCTTGCCCTTAGATAGCACCGCATACTCTATATGCTCTGCGTGGGGGTCAATAAAGATGGAGGGCATCACCGCATTGTAATAGTAGCCCTCGTCACTTTTTTTGCGGCGGAAGGAGCGAGAAAAGGTCTCCCTTAGGTCGTCATAAGTGGGGTCGCCGTTAGACAGTCGGTTAATCAGCGCGTCCTCCAGGCTGCCACTGTCCAGTTCCCGTCGGCGGGTCTTGGGATTGTGCGTCAAGATGGAATAGCAGCCTTCCGCGTCCTTGTAAGTTAGGGTAATACGGGTGGCGCCGTGCACCTTTTCTTCTTCAATTTGAGGCTTGGTGTCGCGCAGCACCGTGCGGGCGCTGACTTCCTGTTCCGTGCCCGGCCGGCACAGCACCAGCACATCCAGCTCCACACCGGCGCCGCCCCGGCTCTCCAGGGTCAGAGTGTCTGCGCCGTCATAAGGCAGCGCGGCAAAGGTCAGGCTGTCGCTCTCCGGCAGTTCTGCCGCTGCGCCGTTGACGGTAAAGGCAGCAGCACCCGGGGTCACTGTGCGATAGCGCAACAGCAAGGTAGCGCCCGTCGGTCGGAGAGACGGCAGTGTGTATACCACTTTGTCCCCGGCAGTGCAACCGAAAGGCTCCAGCCCCAGGAAATCCACATGGTAATTCTCGCACCGGTCGCCCAAACCGTGGGCGTGGTAAAAGTTGCCGTCGGCGAACTCGCCCTTGTGCATACCGTCCGGGTTCTCATTATCCCATGGGCGGGGCTTTGCATAGGTGTACTGCGTATAATCGTTGGCATCCACCAATGCGGCGTCCTCGGGCAGCTGCAAAACGCAGTGCTCCGGCGCCGGGAACTCCAGTGCGCCGAAAATATTCAGAATACAGTTTTGCGACAGGTCCGTATCGTTAACAAAGCGGCAGCGCATCAGGTAGGACTCCTCATCCAGCCGGGTATAAGACACATCGGCATAAATTTGGTCCTTCCACATCAGCTCATAGCGATAGGAATAAAAGCGGAAGTCCTCGTCACAGCTCCACAAATGGTAGCCGGACGGCACAGTCACATTGGGCACCGGGGTAGCGGAATTCCACAGGGTGGGGTGCACTACAAAATCATAGCGGGCACCTTCTGCCGCCCGATCGTCCACAATGCGGGACAGTCCCATATACTTCTTGGAATACGGTCCCCAAAGGGGCATACGGATTTGAGATTTTTTCATACGCAGTTCTCCGTTTTTTTGATTTTTTTGCAAGGATATTATCATCTTTTTGCCCGCTTTTGTCAATAGTGAACACCTTGACAAACCAGATATAATACAGTAATATATATCTGTTAAAAATAAATTATGTTTTTGCAGAGTAACGGAGACAAGTCTATGAACATTGACGAAAATGTACAAAAGGTCATTAAGCTGCTGCTGCGCAAGTGGAAGCTGCTGATCCTGTTTATGCTCATCGGAGCGGTTTTGGCCGGGGTTTATACCGCCAAATTCACCACCTTGACCTACACCTCCAGCGTGGAGTTCCTGGCTGCAGCGGTGGATCCGGCCCACGAAATCAGCGACAGCACCGGCGAGGTGGCCCGCACCAGCCAGACCAGCAAAATGAACTACGCTATGAAGATGATCGATACCTATATTGAGATCTTTAAGACCAACAAGTTCTGCGGCAAAGTGGCAGGCGAGATGAACAAAAAATACTACACCAACCTGTCTCCGGCGGATATTAAGCAATCTTTTACCATTGAGACGGTGGAGAACACAGCCATGTTTAAGCTGATCGTCACCACCACAGACCCCACCCTGTCCTACAACATCGCTCACCAAATGGAGGAGAGCGTGCCGGAGCAGATGGAGGAAACCAACAATGGCCTGGTTCAGACTACCGTGGAGGACAAGGCCATTAAGCCCAACACCGCCGAGGGCCGGGGATACTTAAAGAACTGCCTGCTGGGTGCCGTAGCGGGACTGCTGATAGCTGCCGCATACGTGATCCTGCGGGATCTGTTAGATGTGCGCATCAAGAGCGCCGAGGAGCTGAGCCAGCGCTACGATGTGCCGGTACTGGGCTCTATTCCCGCCTTTACAACCGGCAAGCGCAGTGCTGCCGGCAAGAAAAACACAAAGAAAGAGGCGAAATAAGATGGCTAAAAAAGCGAACAATCCCTTTGCCCGCACCCTGATCTCCAATGCCAATATGGATCCGGCGCAAAAGTTCCGGATTGAGGAGGCTTACAAGAGCATTCGTACCAACATTATGCTCTCCATCCTGAAAAAGGGATGCAAAACCATTGTGGTATCCTCCGGCTCCCCTGCCGAGGGCAAAACGACGACCACCATCAACCTGGCCATCTCCATTGCACAGGCAGACCAGCGGGTGCTGCTTATTGATTGCGACCTGCGCAAGCCCAAGATGCACCACTACTTTGGCGTGTCCAATGCACCGGGACTGACCAACTACATCAGTGATTCTGTAAAAAACAACGGCCCTAAGACGGACCTGTACAGCATTATTCACAGAACGGAATTTCCCAACCTATCGCTGCTGTGCGCCGGTTCCATTCCGCCCAATCCGGCAGAACTGCTGGGCAGCGAGCCCATGGCTGAGTTTTTACAACAGATCAGTCGGGACTACGACTATGTGATCATTGATACCCCGCCGCTGAATGTGGTGTCTGACGCCCTGCCCATTATTCGGGAGTCCGACGGCGTAGTGATCGTGGTGCGTGCCAACGGCTCCACCCACCCGGAAGTGCAAAAGGTGATGGAATCCCTGGAGTTCATTGACGCCAAGGTGCTTGGCTTTATTTACAATTTTGCAGAAGATAAGCGCTCTCGCTACTCCCGCTACAAGTACGGCTATGACTATGGGTATGGCTACGGTTACGGGTATGACGCCGGCGCAGAATAATCGGATAAGGTGATGCTATGGTGATCCCCGGCTTGATTGAAATGCACTGCCACATTCTCCCCGGCGTGGATGACGGCTCCAAAGATACGGAGACCAGCGTAAAAATGCTCCGCCGCCTGGCGCTGCAAGGGGCAGAGACCGTAGTGCTTACCCCCCATTATTACTCGGATTCTATTTCTTTGGCGGACTTTACCGCCCGACGGGACGCGGCTTTTGCCAACTTGCAGGCTGCTCTTCCCCCGGACGCGCCCCGGCTGCTGCTGGGTGCAGAGGTGTATGTGAGCCGCTATCTGATGAACAATGCAGACCTGACCCCCATCTGTATCACAGGCACGCGGTGCGCCCTGCTGGAGCATAACTTCAGCGACAACTTCGGCACGGAGACCCTGGATCGGATCACGGCGCTGACCTGCGACCAGGGCATACGACCTATTTTGGCGCACATTGAGCGATACAAAGCGCTGATGGATCACCCCGGTTTAATTGACGAATTGCGAGATATGGGCTGCGCCACCCAAGTAAACATCAGCGCCTTTGCAAACGCCTCCTTTGGGGTGCGGCGCAAACTGCTGAAGTATCTGGACAGCGGGCGCATTGACCTGATCGGCTCCGACTGTCACAACCTGGGCTCCCGCCCGCCGGATTATGCAGACGGCGCCGCCGTGATCGTCAAAAAATTTGGTGACAGCGCCCTGCAAGCCTTAATCCAAAATGCCCACACCCTGTTGGGCTGCTGAAAGCGCATAAAAAAGCACGACTTCTTTGACAGAAGCCGTGCTTTTTCTTATGTTCATTTTACCTTGACGTTTGCTCCAGGCTGCGCAGCAGGGCAATTTCCTCTTGGTAGCCGGACAAGTCATTGGGGGTCTCTAAGAACATGGGCAGTCCCCGCAGCGCCGGGTGGTTGACGATGCGGCGGAAGGTCTCTATACCCAAAAAGCCTTTACCGATCTGCTCGTGTCGGTCTTTATGGGAACCGCAAGGATTCTTAGAGTCGTTCAGGTGCAGTGCCCGCAATCTGTCCAGGCCGATTACCCGGTCAAACTGGGTCAGCATCCCGTCCAGATCCTCTGCCAAAGGGTACCCGCCATCGCTCACATGACAGGTGTCCAGGCACACGCCGATCTTGTCTTGCAGCTGCACACCGTCTATAATGCGGCGCAACTCCTCAAAGGTGCCGCCCACCTCGCTGCCCTTACCGGCCATCGTCTCCAACAGTACAGTGGTATGCTGCTCCGGGGTCAGCAGGTCGTTCAGCGCCCGGGTGATATAAGCAATCCCGTTATCCGTCCCCTGCCCCACATGGGAACCGGGGTGAAAGTTATACAGCGTACCGGGTAGAGCCTCCAGCCGCTGCAAATCATCGGCAAACACCTCTCTGGCAAAAGTGCGGGTGCGTTCCTTATCACTGCACAAATTCATGGTATAGGGTGCATGGGCCAGCACCGTGCCAAAATCCGCAGCCTGCGCCCCCTGCAAAAAGGCAGCCACATCCGCCGGATCCTGAGCCTTTACGGCACCGCCCCGGGGATTTCGGGTAAAGAACTGAAAGGTATTGGCACCAATGGACTGTGCCTCTCGCAGCATGTGGACATAGCCCTTGCTTGCACTTAAATGTGCGCCTAAAATCAACATCTCTTATCCTCGCAGCAGGGTCGGACGAGCAATGTGCTGCTCCGCCTGACCGGACATAATATACCCCAGCAGATCCGCCACGCAGCCCTTGTTGCAGTGGCAGGCTTCAAACTGGCAAATCTCATGAATGGCCTTAGGTGCCTGACCGGCACAGGCCGGCAATCCCACGGTCTTGAGCATATCCCAGTCATTATAATAATCGCCGATGGCCGCCACATGGTTCCGGTCAATGCCCAGCATATCTGCCAACACCATAATGGCCGTACCCTTGTGGGTGCCCTTTTGCAGCATCTCCATACTCCATGGAGAGGAGGCCATGAAATTCATACCTGCCGTGTCGCTGCGGTCAATTACATAGCGCAGCCGGTTCATGGTAATGGGGTTGGACCAAAAGATCACCTTCATCCACCCCTCCTTGGGCACCTTATCAATGGAGGTCACCTCGTAGTGCGCCTTATCAATATCCATGGTGCCCTGGGACAGAACGCCGTTTTTGACGATATACACATAATCGTCAAAATAAATTCCCACATCCACGCTCTTAAAGCTGTCACTGAACTTATTGATGATGTAGCGCACAAACTCGTGCCCCTCCTGCTGAATGGTGCTGCGCCAAATCATCTTCTCCTGCTGAAAGTCATAAATACCCGCGCCGTTGAGTACCACCGCCGGTTGATTGGGGGTGATACGATCGTAATTGCGCTTCAAGCTGGAGGTCAGCCGTCCGGAAGCCAAGGTAAAGTTGCCCCCCGCCTCTGTAAACGCCTGAATGGCGTCATAATTACGCCGAGGCAGCTTGCGTGCTTTGTTATTCAATGTGCCGTCAATATCCGACACCACCAGCCAATTGCTAAAATCCTTTTGACTCATACGCTCACCTTTTCTTTTCCCTGCAAGTGTGCAAAAATGATGTAAAATACGGGGGCAGCGGTGCTTCAAACCGCATTTCCGCCCCGGTTCTGGGATGTATAAAGCCAATCTCCCCAGCATGCAGGCACTGCCCGCCCAGGGAGATGATCACACGCCGCGGTCCGTACACCGGATCTCCGGCCAGCGGGTGACCGATATAGGCCATGTGCACCCGAATTTGGTGGGTGCGTCCGGTCTCCAATACACAGCGAATATGCGTAAAGTCCCCAAATCGCTCCAACACACGATAATGGGTGGTAGCCGGCTTGCTGTTCTGTTGGGTCACCGCCATTTTTTTGCGATCCTTGGGACTGCGACCGATGGGTTGGCACACCGTGCCGCTGTCTGCGGTCACGTTGCCGTACACCACCGCTTGGTACGCCCGGTGAAAACTGTGTTCCTGAATCTGGCGTGCCAAATCCACATGGGCAAAGTCGTTCTTGGCTACCATGAGCAGACCGCTGGTATCCTTGTCAATCCGATGAACGATCCCCGGTCGGATCACGCCGCCCACACCGCTAAGGGAGTCACCGCAGTAGTACAGCAACGCGTTCACCAGCGTGCCGGTATAATTTCCCGGTGCCGGGTGCACCACCATACCTTTGGGCTTGTTCACCACCAGCAGGTCGTCGTCCTCGTAGACCACATCTAAGGGGATATGCTCCGGCAGCACCTCCATGGGCTTTGGCTCCGGCAGGCGCAGCTCCACCCGGGTGCCCGGGCGCAGCTTGTCTTTTTTATTCCCCGGGGCACCGTCCAGCAGTACGCCGCCCTCCTCGATCACACGCGCCGCCGCCGACCGAGTCAAATCCGGACACACGGTGCTTAAAAACTTGTCCAGTCGCTCCCCTGCCGCTGTTTCGTCCACGGTAAAGGCACGCACCGGCTGCCGCTCATTTTCCGTCATGGGTCGTTCCCTTCTTGCCGTCACCGGAGCGGAACAGATCCACTGCCAGCCACAGCACAAAGCTAATGCCGCCGCAGGTCACAGCGCAGTCCGCAATATTAAACACGGCAAACTGCATAAAAGTCGGCTCAATAAAGTCAATCACATAGCCGTACAGCACCCGGTCGATCAGATTGCCCAGACCGCCGGCCACCAGCACCCCCAGGCTCCAGTAGCCCCACAGGGAGCGGCATTTGTTGCGAAACATATAAAAAAGCACACCGGCACACACCAGAGCGGTCAGCGCCACAAACACCCACCGGGCACCGCTGAACAGGCTAAAGGCCATCCCGGTATTGCGGGCATAGCGCAACTGCACCGCACCGGGCAGCAAAGTAACAATCTTGCCCCCCATCAGCGCACTTTCCGCCAGTCGCTTGGTCACCTGGTCAAAGGCCACGATCAGCAGGATCATAATGGAGGCCCAAATGTGTTTTTTTCTATGCTTCATAAACCCTCCGTATATAAAAAGGCGGGGGCAGAGCAGTCGCATCTGCCCCCGTATGGGTCCGTTCTTTATTTGTCCATCTCTGCCAGTGCAGCCGCACAATGGGCGCACAGGGTGGGATGCTCTGCGTTTTGACCTACGGTCTCATCGTACTTCCAGCAGCGCTCGCACTTTTCGCCATCGGCCTTAGATACAGACACGCTCAGCCCCTCTACCTCGCCGGTAAAGTCGCCCTCACCGTCGGACAGTGCCACAGCGGAGGTAATGAAGATCTCCGGCAGCTGGCTCTCTACGCTCTGCAAGAAATCGCGCAGCTCGCCTGCCGCGTACAGGGTCACCTTGGCCTCCAAGGACTTACCGATGGTCTTGTCCTTACGAGCCAACTCCAGTGCCTTCTGCACATCTTCACGAATCCGATGGATCCGATCCCACTTGGCCATAAAGTCCGCGTCCGCAGCAATGTACGCCGGCTGGGGAATATCGTTAAACAGCGGAGACCGGGGATCTCTGCCCGCTGCATGGGGCATTGCCTTCCAGATCTCGTCACAGGTAAAGGCCAAAATGGGGGTCAGCACCAAGGTCAGTGCGTCCAGCACCTTATACAATACGGTCTGGGCGGCACGGCGGGTAGCGCTGTTCGGCGCAGAAGTGTACAGCCGATCCTTGAGCACATCAAAGTAGAAGTTACTCATATCCACCACGCAGAAGTTGTGCAGCGCGTGGGCGGCGGTGTGGTACTCATACACCTCGTACCCGCCACGAGCGGTAGCCAGCACCTGATCCAGCTTCATCAGCGCGTATTTATCCAGCTCTTCCAACTGATCGTTGGGCACCATATCCTTGTCCGGGTCAAAGTCATACAGGTTGCCCAGGCAATAACGAGCGGTGTTGCGGATCTTTCTGTAATTATCCGACAGCTGCTTCAAAATCTCCTTACTGATGCGCACATCGGCGTGGTAATCGGAAGAAGCCACCCACAAACGCAGAATATCCGCGCCGTACTGGTTGATAATGTCCGCCGGGTCAATACCGTTGCCCAGGGACTTACTCATTTTCTTGCCCTCACCGTCTACAGTCCAGCCGTGGGTGATGATCTGCTTAAAGGGCGCAGGCTGCCCGGCGGCTACGCTGGTGAGCAAAGAGGACTGGAACCAGCCTCTGTACTGGTCGGCGCCCTCCAGGTACACATCTGCCGGCCACTTCAAATAAGGGCGCTGTTTAAGCACTGCTGCATGGCTGGAGCCGGAGTCGAACCACACATCCATAATGTCGCTTTCTTTTTCAAAGCCCTTTTGTGCGCCGCAGTGGGGGCACTTATAATCCTCCGGCAGGAAATATTCCGCCTCGTGGGCGAACCAGGCGTCAGAGCCTTCCTGACCAAAGATCTTAGAAACCCGCAGCATCAGATCTTTATCCACAATCTCCTTGCCGCAGTCTTTACAATAAAATACGGGAATGGGCACACCCCACTTACGCTGACGGGAGATGCACCAATCGGCGCGCTCCTGGATCATGGACTGCATACGGTCCTTGCCCCAGGCCGGATACCACTGCACATCCTCGGTGGCAGCCACAGCAGCCTCCTTAAAATCATCTACCGAGCAGAACCACTGGGAGGTGGCGCGGAAAATGATGGGCTTATGGCAACGCCAGCAATGGGGATACTGGTGGACGATCTTTTTCAGCGCAAACAAAGCGCCGATTTTTTCCAAATGCTCCGCAATGGGCTTGTTGGCCTCATCGGTGGTCAGCCCGGCGAACTGTCCGGCTTCCTCCGTCAGTCTGCCCTCGGCATCCACCGGTACAACGGTGGGGATCTCCGGGTACTTTTGGCACACGATAAAGTCATCCACACCGTGACCCGGAGCTGTGTGTACGCAACCGGTACCGCTCTCCAGCGTTACATGATCGCCCACGATCACCAAAGAGGTGCGGTCAATAAACGGGTGCTGGGTTTTCATATACTCCAGCTCGCTGCCCTGGATCACACCCACGGTCTCATAGTCCGTGGTGCCACAGTCCGCCATAGCGGCGTCTACCAGGTCGGTAGCCATCACATAAAACTCGTCGCCGCTCTTGACCAGAGAATACTCAAAGTTGGGGCCTACGCAGATGGCCACATTGGCCGGCAGGGTCCAGGTGGTGGTGGTCCAAATCACGAAATAGGTCTTGCTCAGGTCCGCACCCAGTGCAGTGAGCTTGCCCATATCGTCCGTTACATTGAACTTTACATAAATAGAATGGCAGGGATCCTCGCCGTACTCAATCTCCGCCTCGGCAAGGGCGGTCTTGCAGTCCGGGCACCAATACACAGGCTTTAAGCCCTTGTAGATATGGCCCTGAGAAGCCATGGTGGCAAATACCTTAATCTGTTCTTCCTCAAAGTCCTTGGTCAGGGTGATGTACGGATGGTCCCACTCGCCGATCACGCCCAGGCGCTTAAAGGACTCCCGCTGAATATCCACATAGCTCAGCGCGGTCTCTCGGCAAATCTTGCGCAATTCCAGATCGGAAATGTCGCTGCCGGCGCCGATGCCCGCCTGCTTTCTGGCTTTCAGCTCTGTGGGCAGGCCGTGGGTATCCCAGCCGGGCACATAAGGAGACTGGAATCCGGTCATATTCTTGTAGCGCACAATAAAGTCCTTTAAGGTCTTGTTCATGGCGTGGCCGATATGAATATCACCGTTGGCGTACGGAGGTCCGTCGTGAAGCACAAACAGAGGCTTGCCCTCGTTGTGCTGCATCAGCTGACGGTACTGGTCATTTTCTTCCCATGCTTTCAGGAATTCCGGCTCCCGCTGGGGCAAAGCTGCCCGCATGGGGAAGTCGGTCTTGGGTAAATTCAGTGTTTGGTTATAATCCATGCTTCTTGTTACTCCTACTGTGTATGTAAATTATTTTTTCTTCTTAAAGAAACCGCGCAGTTTGGAAGATCCCTCTTCCTCCTCATACTCGTCCTCGTCCGGAGCGGTCAGGGAAATGGTCTCGCTGGTGCGCTCGTCGCCGCTCTTTACATGAAAATAATCCTCAAAGGGCATAGCGGCCTGGTCGTCAAACAAGGTCTTTTCCTCCTGCTGCGGGGGCACCTGCTCCAGCTCCGGTTCCTCGTCGATCTCGCTGATGGTGGGGGCGTTCTCGTCCAGCGGAGTGATTTCGTCCTCGGTAAAGGCATTCAGCGCGCTGCTGACCTCCTCCGGGCTGGCTGCGGGCGCCTGCTTCTCCTCGATCTCGTCAATGATCTGATCCACCTGGTCATCGTCTGTGTCGCCCTTGGTATTCTCTGCCGGCGGCGCCTGTGCCGCAGCTTCCTCCGTCGGTGCGTCGACCGTCTGGCTTTGCAGTTTGTTGATCTCGTCAATATTGGAGATGATCTGGTTCATCTCGCTCTCCACAGAGTCAATGTGCGCCTGATCCTCGTCCACCTGGGGCTTCAAATCTACCATATCGCCCAGGCGATCCATCTGGCTCTCATACAGGGACAGCAAGCTGTCCTTAAAGCTCTTAGACTCGCTGCGCAGCTTTTCAATCAGCTGCTCGTGATAGGCTTTTTCGCTCTTCGCCTTGCTCATCAGCTCCTCAGACAGCTGCTTGGCCTGGTTGAGCATTTCCTGAGCCACAACCTTGGCGCCGTCAATGGCGTCATTGGCCTTGGCCTCCGCCTCGGTAATAATGGACTCGGCAGCATCCTGCTTCTCCTTGGTAAAGTTGGCGGCATAGGTGCGGGCCTCGGCCACCATCTTGTCCGCTTTTTCTTTGGCGTCCGTCACCGTCTGCTGCGCGGTGGCTGCGCTTGCGCTAAGCTTCTCCTCCGCCTTTTCCTTGGCGTCCTTGGCAATGCGATCCGCCATCTTTTGGGCGGTGATCAGTGCGGTCTTGATAGAGTCCTCTTCATTTCTGTACTCCTCAATCTTGCCGGCAAGTATTTCCATTTTGCGGTAAAGCTCTTTGTTCTCATCGTACACAGCCTGGTAAGACTCGACGATCTGGGCCAACAGAGCATTGACCTCTTCCTTATCATATCCGCCGCTTTGCACGGTAGACAGATTTTTCTCTCGAATTTGGCTGGGTGTAATCATATTCTCTCTCCTTCTCTCCTCACATAAACATGCCGTTGTTCTCAAGCTCATCGATCAGATCGCCCATTACATCTACATTGTAAGGCGTAATGATATAGGTGCTGTTGGCTACCCGCTTGATCTGGCCGTTGTTGGCATACGCCACGCCGCTGAGGAAATCCAGCAGTCTGCGTGCAATATCTCGGTTGGTGCTCTCCAAATTCAACACCACCGTACGCTTGGCATTCAAATTGTCGCCGATGGAGGCAGCCTCTTCAAACCGCTCCGGCTTCACCAGCACCACCTGCAACTGGGTGGTGGTGTGGATATTGACCACCTTATCGTCCCGTCCTCTGCTGCGCGGGCGTTCCTGTCGCTCCGGCTTAGGCGCCCGCTCGTGCCGGGGGCGCTCCTGTCGCTCCGCCCGCTCCGGGGCAGCCAGACCGTAGTCCCGGTTGTCGTCGTCATAGTAATCGTCAAAATCATCATCATTCTCGGTAATGATCTCTTTGAACTTATCCAGTAAACCCATATTCGCCTCTCCTTAACGGTATTGTCTGGCGCCGAAGATGGCAGAGCCGACACGCACCAGCGTGGAACCCTCGGCAATGGCGGCCTCAAAATCGCCGCTCATACCCATAGACAGAATATCCATGTCTATATTATGGTGTTTTTTGTCTTTAATGTCAATGAAAGATTGATGCATTGTCTCAAAATATTTGCGCACCTGTGTCTCCGTCTCACAAATGGGGGGAATACACATCAAACCCTTGATCTGCAAACCGGGCAACTGGGCCGCTTCTTCCAGCAGCTCCGGCAACGCCTCGATCATAATGCCGCTTTTGCTTTCCTCTCGGCCGATGTTCACCTCCACCAGTACCCGGGTGGTCACGCCGTGCTTAACGGACTGCTTGGAAATCTCCTGGGCCAGTTTCATAGAATCCACCGACTGGATCATATCCACCTGACCCACAATATACTTAACCTTATTGGTCTGGAGTCGACCGATCAGGTGTTTTTCCACCCCATCCAAGTGCAACGCATCCCGCTTGCCCAGGTATTCCTGCACCCGATTCTCGCCGATCAAATCGGCGCCCAGATCCAGCGCTCGGTTAATGTACACCGGCTCCACGGTCTTGGTCACTGCCATCAGGCGAACCTCTCGGGGATCGCGGCCGCTTTTGACGGCGCCCTCCTGCACCCGATCTAAGACCCGCTTCCAGTTCTCCTCAACGGCTTGCAGCCGTGCCGGATCAGGTATAAACTTTTCCATTATAAAGATCCTTCCCTTCTGTGATGATCTCGTCATAAAGGCGAATACCGTCTTTATTCTGGGCGTCATACGCCAGTATTACATAATCCTTGCCGGAATACAGCACCGTGGCGGGACGGAATTTCACCTGTCCGGCCACCAGCACATACACGCCCTTTTTACCGTCGCTTACATGTACGGCGGCAGCGGGGGCCTTGATCCCGGTATAGGAAGCTGTGCGAATTTCTATATCCTCCGCCCGATAGGCGGCAATATCCGAGTCCATATTCTCACACTGGAGCACCAGAACCGTTTGCGTGGCGCCGGGCTTGGTGTCCGCGCCGCTGACCACGGTGCAGGAAAGTACCCGGTCGCTGTCCTTAATAGCCACATCCAGTCGCGTGCCGTTTTGCACCTTTTGCAGGTCCGCCACATCTGCCTTGCACACAAAGTACCAAGCATAGCTGGTGATCACCTTGCCTAAGGCGCCGGTGTCGCCCTTGGCACTCTCGGCAGTCTTTAAGGCTTTATCTAGATCGGCAGCGGTCATCTCCGTCACCTGATCATAATCAAAAACGCTCTCGCACCCATCCGTGTAGCCGGAGAAAACGCCGCTTACCGCCGTAGTCACGGAGCCAATGGGCTCTGCAGTGCCCAGATCGTCCATTTGACTTTGCAAATCCTTTTTCAGCGCCGCAAAGTCAATGCTGGTGCCGATCATCATCTGGCGGCGGGTAAAGGTGTCGTTCATCTCCTGCGCCGCGGTACTTGCCCCGGTCAGATCCGATTGGGCCAGTGCCCGTATGTAATCATTTACATTCTGCACCGCCTCATTGTCCACGGCAGTAATATCCGTGGCAGTGGCGGTACTCTTATTTTCCATATCCCGGTAGTGCTGCAGCTTCTCCTTTAAGGCGGTGCGCTGGCTGTACGCCTTAGCGTCCGCCTCAGACTGAAAGCGCAGAGCCACCTTGCCGTTCTTGGCAATCTTCTCGCCGTCGGCAACGCATTGCACCGTCACGCCGCCGGGGCCGCTAACCGTGTGCTCCTCTCGCACCGCCAGCGCCGTGGTCTCAATGGTACGGTACACAGTGGTCTCCTTGGCGGTGTAGGTTTGCAGCCGCACATGGGTAGCAGTATAGCACTCATACACCACCACAGACAAAATCAGCAGCGCCACAATGCCGATGGCCCAGTTCTCCTTGGCGGTGCGACTGAGCTTTTTACGGCTTTTATGCTCTTTTTCCTTTGTCTTTGCCATAAAGAAAATCCTCTGCCTGCGCCGTCGCTGCGGCGATCAGGCGCTCTGTATCCATGGTATCCGGCTCCAGCACCACAGTGCCCTGCCGGCGCTTAAACCAAGTGATCTGGCGCTTGGCGTAGCGGCGAGTCTCCTGCTTGAGCCGTTCTACCGCCGTCTCCAGCGGCTCGCTGCCCTCCAAATACGGCAGCAGTTCCTTGTGCCCAATGGCCTGCCGTGCCGTAGGACCGCAAGCGGCGTAGGCCTGCCGTGCTTCCTCCACCAATCCGGCGGCCAGCATGGCATCCACCCGGGCATTGATCCGATCATACAGCACCTGCCGATCCCGGTAGCGGAGCACAAAATACAGTGCCTCATAAGGGCTGTCCTCCCGGCGGGAGGCCGCATTCTGTGCAGTCTTGGTAATACCGGCATAGTACAGCTCCAGTGCACGCACCACCCGGTTTTTGTTATTAGGGTGTATTTCTGCCGCAGCCGTGGGATCCACCTGCTGCAAGGTACGGTACAACTCTGTGCCGTCCTTTGCCAGCAGCTCCCGGCGCAGGTCCGGGTTCGTCTGCACTTGGGCAAACTGAATGTGGTCAATAAAGCTGTCAATAAACAACCCGGTGCCGCCAACCAAAATGGGCACCTTACCCCGGGCGGCAATATCCGCCACCGTCTCCGCTGCCAAGTTGCAATACTGAGCCACGCTAAAAGGCGTGTCCGGGGGCAGAATCTCTGCCAAATGGTGCACCGCTGCCTGCCGCTCCGCTGCCGTAGGCGCCGCAGTGGCAATGGGCATACCGGTATAGATCTGCATAGAGTCGGCACACACAATCTCGCCGTCCAGCCGCCGAGCCAGGGCAATGCCCAAACCGGTTTTGCCGGAGGCGGTGGGGCCGGCCACCACAAGTACCTTTGTCTTCATACTCACGCCCTGCCGAACTGTCTTTCGATCTCGTACCGGCTAACCTTGATCATCACCGGCCGCCCATGGGGACAGTAGCGAATATCCGGCATGGACAGCAGCTTCTCAACAAACAGGCGCTGTTCTGCCGGGCTAGTCACATCACCGGCCTTGACCGCTGCGCGGCAAGCGGTGGAATGGAAAATCCAGTCCAGCTTTTCCGGCTCAATGTCCGTTTTGTGCTCCAGCAGCTTCTCTGCGATCTCGCAGATCAGGTCGGCAATATTTGCCCCGTCCAGCATAGCGGGCACCGATCGCACCAACACCGCATCCGTGCCAAAGATCTCCACCTCAAAGCCGCCTTTTTGCAGCAAATCCAGATGTTCCTCAATGACGGACAGCTCCGCTTTGTTCAAGCGCACGGTCACCGGCGCCAGCAACAACTGGCTGTGGACCTCCGCGTTCCGGCGCAGGGCTTCAAAATTCATCCGCTCGTGGGCGGCGTGCTTGTCAATATAATATAAATTATTTTCTATCTCTACAAGTATATAGGTCTTAAAGGCTTCGCCCACTACACGGAAGACCGGGGTCTTCCGGTCCTCGTCCACCACCTGCACCGTGGGGGCAGGTGCTGTCTCCGTCGAAGGCGGTGCAGACGCTGCCGACTCTGCGCTCTCATGCGTAGGCACTGCCGGGGGCGCTTGGGCGGGCACTTCCTGCTCACGCTGTACCACCGGCGCAGCCTGGGGTTCCAAGGCGTTTGTTTCGGTCACTTTTACAGGTGCCGGCTCTTGCGCCGTTGGCGCTGCGCTTTGCTCTGCCGCCCGCTGCACCGGGGTCTGCCCCTGGGGCGCGGTACGGTACGGCACACCTGCCTGCGCCGTCTGCCAAAAGTCCGTGCGGGGCGCTGTTTGCAGCACCGTTTGCACGCTCTCTTCCTTTTTGCGGAAGAAGTCGATCTTGGCGCTGCGACTGCCTGCCGGCGGGTACGCGCGTCCCACCTCGTCCGCTGCGGGGGTGCCGCCAAAGGTCGCTTCCTTTACACTGTCGCCGGTCTCAATCGCGGTCTTGACCCCATAATACACCAGGTCAAACACCGGCTTTTCGTTGGCAAAGCGCACCTCGATCTTGGCCGGGTGCACATTCACATCTACCAGCGCCGTGTTGACGGTCATATTCAGCACGCAGGCGGGAAAGCGCCCCACCATAATGCTGTTTTTATACGCCTGCTCCAGCGCCGCCAAGGCGGTCTTAGACTTCACCAGGCGACCGTTTATGAAAAAATACTGCATGGCCCGGCTTTTGCGGGAGGCATGGGGGCTGGACACATAGCCCTCCAGCTCCATACCGTTATAGCTGTAATGCACCGGGATCAGCGACTGGGTCAGTTCCCGGCCAAACACGGAGTACACCGTGCTCTTTAAGTCCTTGTTGCCGGGAGTCACCAGGGTCTGCTTGCCGTCCCGGATCAGGCGAAAGGCGATCTCCGGGTGGCTCAGCGCCACCGCGTCCAGCACACCGGCCACCGCGTTGCCCTCGGTCACATCTTTCTTTAAGAATTTCATGCGCGCAGGCGTGTTAAAGAACAGATCCCGCACCACCACTGTGGTGCCCACCGGGCAACCGGCGTCGTCGCAGCTTTGTTCCTGGCCGCCGGCGATCACATAGCGGGTGCCTACCTGCTCCTCTGCTGTGCGGGTAAGCAGTTCCACCTGCGCCACTGCGCCGATGGAAGCCATGGCCTCGCCCCGAAAGCCCAGGGTACCAATGGCGTTCAAATCCTCCTCGGTTGCGATCTTGGAGGTGGCATGGCTGATAAACACCTTGGGCACATCCGCCCTTGCGATACCACAGCCGTCGTCCGTAATGCGCATATAGGTAGAGCCGCCGTGCTGGATCTCCACCGTTATGCGGGTGGCGCCGGCGTCAATGGAATTCTCCACCATTTCTTTAATTGCAGAGGCGGGGCGTTCCACCACCTCGCCGGCTGCAATCAGCTGGTACACGGACTTGGGTAAAATATGAATTTGCGGCATGGAACCACCGCCCTTTCTATAATGAATTTCGTTTTTAGCTAAGCTCCTGGGCCTTTTTGCGCAGGTTATCCAGGGTCTGCATAGCCTCAATCGGCGTCAAAGTGTTAATGTCTACGGTTTTTAGAATTTCCAAAATCTCGTTGGTGCCGTTGGCGGTGAAATTGTACTGAATTTCCTCCTCCGGCTCCTCCTCTATGGCTTCCTCCGCCTTAAACTCGATGGGCACGCTGTTCTGCTCCAGCTCCTTGAGGATCACCTTGGCGCGGCGCACCACTTTATCCGGCACACCGGCCAGCTTGGCTACTTCAATACCAAAGCTTTGATCCGCGCCGCCCCGCACGATCCGCCGCAGGAAAGTAATATCGTCTCCCCGCTTCTTCACCGCTACGGAGTAGTTGCGCACGCCGTCTACCAGCCCCTCCATGGCGGTCAGCTCATGGTAATGGGTGGCAAACAGCGTCTTGGCGCCCAGGGTCTTGCGCTTGCACACATATTCCAGCACCGCCCGGGCAATGCTCATACCGTCAAAGGTAGAGGTGCCCCGGCCGATCTCGTCTAAAATAATCAGGCTGTTTTGGGTGGCGTCTTTCAAAATGGTGGCCACCTCGTTCATCTCCACCATAAAGGTGGACTGGCCGGTAGCCAGGTCGTCAGACGCGCCCACTCGAGTAAAGATGGCGTCTACCACGCCAATGTGCGCCTGCCGCGCCGGTACAAAGGAGCCGATCTGCGCCAACAAGGTGATCAGCGCGATCTGACGCATATAGGTGGACTTACCTGCCATATTGGGGCCGGTGATAATGTGGCACCTGTCGTCCTGCAAGTCCAGGTATGTATCGTTGGGAACAAAGGGCCCGCTGTCCAGCAGCGCCTCCACCACCGGGTGGCGGCCGTCCTTGATCTCGATCACGCCATCCCCTTCTACCTGGGGACAGGTGTAGTTATGCTCTGCCGCCACATGGGCCAAGGAACACAGCACATCCAGCCGGGCCAGCGCCTTGGCGGTCACTTGCAGCCGCTGGATCTGACCGGCGATCTCCTCTCGCAGAGCGCAGAACAGCTGGTACTCCAGCGCCACTTCCCGATCCTTGGCGCCTAAAATCTTGCCCTCCAGCTCTTTCAGCTCCTGGGTTATGTAGCGCTCGCAGTTGGCTAAGGTCTGCTTGCGGATGTAGGTCTCCGGCACCTGGTCCCGGTATGCGTTGGACACCTCAATATAGTAACCGAATACCCGGTTGTAGCCCACTTTCAGCTTGGGGATACCGGTTTCTTCCCGCTGCTGCGCTTCAATGGAGGCAATCACGCCGGTGCCGTCGGTCATAATGGCCTTTAGGCTGTCGATCTCTTCGTTATAGCCTGCTTTGATAAACCCGCCTTCGCGGATAGAAAAGGGCGGCTCCTCCACAATTGCCCGGCGAATTTCCTCTGCCACATCGGTGAGTAGGTCAATATCGCTTTCAATCTCCCGCAGCATGGCGGTGTTGCAGTCTGCCAAAGCAGTCTTAATCTCCGGCAGGGCGGAAATGGTGCTCTCCAGCGCCCGCAATTCCTTGGCATTGGCGGTGCCGTACACAATGCGGGTCATCAGCCGCTCAATGTCGTTAACACCCACCAGCGCCTGGCGCACCGTGTCTCGCAGCATCGGACAGTCAAACAATTCGCCCACCGCATTTTGGCGACGGAGGATTTGGCTGACGCTCAGCAGCGGCCGCTCCACCCAGGCACGAATCATCCGCTTGCCCATGGCAGTCTTGGTCTTATCGATCACCCACAGCAGCGAATGCTTCTTGTCGCCGGTCATCATGGAGCGGGTCAACTCCAAATTGCGCCGGGCGCTGATGTCCAGGTGCATAAACCGCTCGCTGTCGTAGAACTCCACTTCCGACGGGGTCTCGATCTCGTCTTTCTTCTGCGTATTCTTCAAATAAGCGATCACCGCGCCCAGGGCACACACCGTCTCGCGGCTGTGACCCAGGTCCAGTGCGGCGATCTCATCCTTCTTCAAGGTCTCTATAATTTCCTGGGAGCAGGCGTCAAAATCAAACAGCGCCGCCTCCGGGTACTCGGCGGACGCCTCCAGCCGAGCAGTAACGAACTGCACCACACGCTCATAATCGGCAGCGGTGCCGCCAAAGATCACCTCTTTGGGAGAATAGGTGGACAGCTGATTGATCACCTTGCTCTCCACATCCTCGCCGGTAGCCAAGGTCACATGGAACTCGCCGGTTGACACATCCGCAAAGCAAAGCCCGGCGCCGTTCTCGCTGCCAAACACACTGCACAGGTAGTTGTTGACGCCGTCCTCCAGCATATTGCCCTCAATTACCGTACCGGGGGTGATGATTCTTATAACCTCTCTTTTAACGATGCCCTTGGCCAGCGCCGGATCCTCCATCTGCTCACAGATGGCCACCTTATAGCCCCGGCTCACCAGCTTGGCGATATAGCTGTCTGCGCTGTGAAAGGGCACGCCGCACATAGGTGCCCGCTCCTCCTGGCCGCAGTCCCGACCGGTGAGCACCAGATCCAGCTCCTTGCTGGCGATCTTGGCATCATCAAAAAACATTTCATAAAAATCGCCCAGACGGAAGAACAAAATCACATCCGCATAGTCCTTCTTGATCTGAAAATACTGATCCATCATAGGGCTGATCTTTGCCTTTGCCATATTCCACTCGTCCTCCTCTCTGCAAAAATGCTGCGAGCGACCACGCCGCCCGCAGCCGGTTTACACCTTAGTGGCAGCCGCCGCAGGTGCAGCAATCGTGGGTGCAGCCACCCTCCTGCTGCTGGGGCAGCTCACAGGTCTCCGGGTCCTGACCGTCAAAGAACAGGCCCATCATACCGCTGATGTACTGTGCCATCTCCTCCATGGCGGAAGCAGCGGCAGAATACTTCTGCATATTTTCGCTCTCCATAATCTCACCATAGAGCTTCTGATAATCGGCCTGCAGGCTCTCAATGCGATCCTTGTCTGCATCGTTTGCCTTCTCGGCCTCCTGCTGATACTTCAGGGAGATCAGCTGCAGCTCCTGCATCTGCTGCTGCAGCTTCTCGTCGCCGTCATTGGCCTTAGCTGCGGCCTGGAGGGCTGCAAAGCGCTCGTCCTTTTGAATTTCTTTGCCCAGTTCTCTGAGTGCGGATTCCAAACTCATAAATTTAATTCCTTTCCAGTTCTCCCCGCAACACATAGGTGAGCGGTTCTATAACTTTTACATTTTGGAAGGAGCCGATCAGGCTGTCGTCCCCTTCAAATTCTATAATCAAGTTCCCGTCCGTGCGGGCGGCAACATAATTATCGCCTAACTTGCCTTTGCCGCTGACAAAGCACTTAAAAGTCTCGCCCCGGTGCAGCTGCATTTGCTCTGCGGAGATCTGCTCTTGCAGCGCCAGCAGCTCCGCCATCCAGCGGGCTTTTTCCTTATGAGACACCGGATCGTCCATCTTGGCCGCCGGGGTGCCCTCTCTGGGCGAGTAGATGAAAGTAAAGAGTGAGGTGGCCCCCACCGCTTTGACCAACGATAAAGTATCTTGAAACTCCTCATAAGTCTCGCCCGGGAAGCCCACGATCACATCGCTGGTGATGGAAAGGGCGCTGCCCATCTTGGCCTTAGCGTAGTGCACCAGATCTAAATACTGCCCGGCGGTGTAGCCCCGGTTCATGGCTTTCAGCACCCGGTCATTGCCGCACTGGAAAGGCAGGTGCAGGTGCTTGGCTACCTTTGAACATTCGGCCATGGTGTCCAGCAGTTCTTTGGTACAGTCCTTGGGGTGGCTGGTCATAAAGCGAATGCGAAAATCGCCGGGCAGGTCGTTCATCTGCCGTAGCAGTTGGGAAAAGGTAACTCGTGGGGTCAGATCTTTGCCGTAGCTGTTCACATTCTGCCCCAGGAGCGTGATCTCTTTATACCCGTCGGCGATCAGCTGCTTGGCCTCTGCCAGCACATCGCACGCCTGTCGAGAGCGCTCCCGCCCCCGCACATACGGCACGATGCAGTAAGTGCAAAAGTTGTTGCAGCCGTACATAATGGGCAACCACGCCCGCCGCTGATCGTCCCGCACTACCGGCACACCCTCGGCAATCACGCCGTCCATATTCGGCAGTTCAAACACCCGCTTTTTGCGGGTTAGGGTGCGCAGCAGCAGCTCCGGCAGCCGGTGCACCACATGGGTACCGAATACCAGGTCCACAAAGGGAAAGGACTGCTTGATGCGGTCGGCAATGTGCTGTTGCTGCATCATACAGCCGCACAGAGCAATCACCGTGTCCGGGTGCTCCGCCTTATAGGACTTGAGCGCCCCCACGTTGCCAAACACCCGATCCTCTGCGTGCTCCCGCACGGCGCAGGTGTTAAAGAGAATAAACTGTGCTTTGTGCCGATCGTCGGTAAACGCGTAGCCCATATCCGCCAGCATACCCTTAATATGTTCGCTGTCCGCCACATTCTGTTGGCAGCCGTAGGTGATCACACAAGCCAGAGGCTTGTCCGTATAGCGGCTTTGCAGCACCGCCTGCACCTTGGCAGCGTTCTCTCTTTGGGCGTCCAGTTCTTCTTTGCTGATGGTCTTGGTATTGATCAAGGGTACTTCCTCCGACATTGGCTTACAAAAGCCCATTTCAGGCTCCTGCACATTATAGCATTATAACAAATTCCGCGCCACGGTTCAATATATATAATAT
>ERZ1034946.201-NODE-201-length-41979-cov-24.740006_pt1 | contig 41979 bp, 71 predicted proteins | sample MGYA00520591_ERZ1034946 | MGnify/ENA primary metagenome ERZ1034946 (study PRJEB33766, sample SAMN09781753) | gut metagenome | biome: gut microbiome | host: Homo sapiens | place: Madagascar | study: EMG produced TPA metagenomics assembly of the PRJNA485056 data...
CTATTGACTGACTGTCAGTCAAAAACACAATTTCACATCATGAAAACATTTTCATTTTTATGAAAAGACACGCTCGGAACCGTTGAAAAGACATACGTTTGTATGCGTGCATGTACCCCCAGGTATAATTGGGAACGGCGGAGGGGCACGACAAAACAGCGACCTCACATGCGTGCGTGAAAAAGGCAATTCTTGAAGAATTTTTGATAAAAAAATAAAAGATGGATACCCGTTTCACGAAAAAACGTGTTATATATGTATCGTGAATATTTGGAAAGACGGGTTTTTGGCATGTGATTCGTCTTTTTTTATGTATTCATGGCACAGTGTTTTTCGTGGGACTTTAAACATTGTAGGGTGTGCCTCCTTCGCCAAAATTGGCAATAGGATTATTGCCTTGCTTATTGCATCCCTTCGAATTAAGGAGGTTTTTTTATGGCTTGTCGAAATAAACCATATAAAACAAAAGAATGGAAAGAAGTTAGAGAACAGGTTCTTAAAATGGATCATGGATTATGCCAAAGGTGTTTAGGAAACTATAAACCTATTCCAAATGCCACTAGAAGAAGAACTAAAGCTACTCTAGTACACCACCATTACGAATTAGAAAAGTACCCAGAATGGAAATATTCTATTTACATTACTGTGAATGGAAAAAAAGAAAGAAATTTGTGGTCGCTATGCAATGACTGCCACGAAGAAATTCATGAGCGTACTCATCGTTCACGTTCTTTCGAAAAAAAGAATGATGAATTTACCACAGAAGAAAGATGGGATTAGGAGGAAAATCAAATGCCAAGAAAGGTACAAAAAAAAGACTATAAGTCTTTACTTGAAAACTTCAAAAAGAAGATTCAAGACAATGACATGCTAAGTAACAATCCTTTACTAGCACAACAGTTAAGAGATTTTGAAAGAATGTCAGAAATGAATGATAACCTGTGGGATAGTATTCAAACAGAAGGATATACTACCATTAATGAAAAAACAGGTGTCCCGGTTGTCAATCCTGCGGTAGCTGCTTTCAATAAGAATGCTTCAACATTACTAAAAACTGCTCAGTGGATAGAAGAAAAGACAAAGGCTATTTCTTTTAATGAAGAAAGCAAGAGTTGGTAAGCCTACAACAAAGCCACCTAGAGATGTTGAAACTTATTTGAAAATGGTTGAGAATGACAAACCTAAAAAGGCTTGTCGAGATCAAAAGAAATTAGCTAATCTTGTTAGAAAAGCATTTGCGAGTGGTGAAATCTATGTAAATAGAGAGCAGTACAATGCATATATAAAAATTGGTGAGGCAATGTTTCCTATATTATTTCCTTGGCAGAAATTTTTATGTTGTTTGCTGCTATGTACTTACCATGTAAAAGATAATAGACCACGTTGGAAACATGCTTTAATTATGCTTGCAAGAGGTGCTGGAAAAGATGGTGTCATTGCATGGTTTTCTCTGTGCTTGATTTCAAAAAACAATCCCGTTGAAAATTACAACATAGATATCTGTGCAAACAATGAAGCACAGTCTCTGCAACCTGTTAAGGATGCAGTTGATTTTTTAAATAAGCCGTATTTCAAAGATGCTAACAAGGCATCTTTTTATTGGACGAGTGAAAGGATTGAAGGATTGCAAAATGGTGGAATCATCAAAGGGCATACAAATAACGCTAAAGGTAAGGATGGACTTAGAAGTGGATGCGTAATACTGAATGAAATTCATCAGTATCAAGATTATTCCAATATCGATGTATTTTTGACTGGTCTAGGAAAGAAAGCATGTCCAAGATCCATTTATTTCACAACTAACGGGCACGTTAGAGAAGGTGTTCTAGATGATGAACTGTCACAGGCAGAGGATGTTTTAAATGAAGTAATGGATGATGGTGGATTCTTTCCTTTTATTTGTCGCATCGATGATAAAAGTGAAGCACATGATGAGAGTTGCTGGTATAAAGCAAATCCATCATTACAATATTTTCCTGACTTGTTAGATGAAACAAAAACGGATTATATCAAATGGAAAGATGCTCCAGCTACATTACCTGGATTCATGGCAAAGAGAATGAATCTTCCATCTTTGCAAAGTGCTATGGAAGTAGCACCTTATGAATTGATTAAAGAAACAAATCAACCTATACCATACGACAAAATTGAGAAACAAAGATGCGTTGTTGGTATAGATACTGCTCAAACGACAGACTTTATGTCGGTATCTGCTTTGTTTAAAGTGGATGGAAAAAAGATTGTATTAAACCATACATGGGTTTGTTTACAATCTAAAGATTTGCCTAGAGTTAAGTTTAAATCTCAATTCCCTAGACTAGTGGAAATGGGATTATTAACTTTAGTTGATGGTGCAGAAATACCGCCATCATTAGTAATTGATTATATCGAAAATTGGAAAAGACATTATCTAATCCAATGCGTTGTATTGGATTCTTTCAAACTTTCGATATTTTCTCAAGGCTTGGAAGAGATTGGATTCAGCACCAAGTCAAAAAACTTAAAAATAGTGCGACCTTTAGATGTTGGGCGTACTCAACCGGTAATATCGAGTGCATTTATTAATAAACAGTTTGTTTGGGGAGATAATCCAATGCTCAGATGGGCAACAAACAACACAAAAGTCAAACCTTATAACGGTGGAAATGCACTTACTTCCGAAACTGGAGCATATACTTTTGGAAAGATAGAACCGAAGTCAAGAAAAAACGATCCTTTTATGTCATTGGCACACGCAATGACAGAAGATACAAATTTAAAAGAAGCGAAAGAATTTAATCCTAACATTTTTAAAGCTAGGGTTTATTCATAGAAAGGGGAAGTGATGGCAAGATTCATAGATTTTCTGGAAAATGCAATCTTTGGTGACAAGAAAATCGTTTCATTGAATGGACTTACGATTGATGAAAGCGTAGCTACTGAATTATGGTCTTACAAATTAGCTCTAAATATCGTTGCAGAAACTTATGGTACTTTGTTGTCTAAATGCGAATTTAAAACATATATCAAAGGTGAGGAAAGAAAAGAAGGTAACTATTATCTTTTGAATGTAGAGCCAAATCCAAATCAAAGTGCACCTGAGTTTAAAAAACAATTGATGAGAAGATTGATTTTGAATCCAAATCATGATGCATTAGTTATCAATTTGAATATGCCTGCTTCTCAAACTAAACAAGCACTGTATGTTGCATCTGATTTCCAAAAAAGTGATATGCAGCTTTATGAAGCAACATTTACAAATGTAAGTGTTGATGTTTTTGAAGATGGTGGAATCCCAATTAAAGGGTTTTATTCTGGTGACAAAGCAATTTATATTAAATATACGAATTCTCAACTAACTGAGATTTTCAATCAGATGCGAGAATTATATTCTGAATTGATTGAAAATGCTGTTAAGTCAGGAACATACAGACAAAAATATGTTCTATCTATGGATCAAACTGCGACTGCTGATCCACAGTTTGAAGAACATATGCAGCAATTACTCGATGAACAATTTAATAATTTCATTACAGGAAAAGATGCTGTTATTCCTTTATATGCCGGCATGAAGCTGAATCAGGTTTCTGCCGGTGCTGATTTAGGGCAGAACGCAAGTGTAGCGAATAAATCAGTAAATACTATTAATGATGAAATTTTATCTAAAGTTGGGAGAGCTTTTAATCTTCCTAAATCTGTTATGTTAGGTGATTTTGAAAAGGATGATTTAGACAATGTATTAACTTATGGATTAGACAGCATGGCAAATTTGATTTCACAAGCATTCAATCGTAAATGGTATGGCTTGTCAGATTATAAAAAAGGTACTTATTGTCGATTAGATACTTCTAAAGCTAGACATATGGATATGATTTCAATTGCATCTGCATCAAATGGAATTATTTCTTCTGGAATCTATACGATTAACGATGTCAGAAAGAAATTAGATGAGCCAACAATTGACGAAGAAATAGGTGATGTACACTTCATTACACGAAATTATGCAGTTATTGGATCCGCTTATTTAGAAGATCCAACGAATGTTATCACTGAAGAAACAGGACAGGCACAAGATAATCCTGCTCAGAAAAATACAAGCAATCCTAAAGAGGGAGAAGGAGAAAATGAAAAATGATTTCAGCTAAAGCAGAAGAAAACGCACTTACATTAAACATCCATGCTGCAATTGGCGAGAGCTGGTGGAAAAGTGATGATAGAGAAGAAGGGATGGTTGAAGATGTTGAAGATTTGCAGAAAATCTTGAATCAGAACAAAAATGCATCAAGAATCGATATCTATATCAATTCACCAGGCGGATCAGTTAGTGAAGGTATCGCAATTTACAATATTTTAAAGAGAACACGTTCATATAAACGTGTTTTTATTGACGGATTTGCTTGTTCTATCGCATCTGTTATTGCGATGGCTGGTAATTCCATTTCGATGCCAAAGAGTTCGATGCAGATGATTCATAATGCATGGACTTGGACAGCTGGAAATGCAAGTGAATTGCGTAAAGCTGCTGATGATTTAGATAAAATCAATGAAATTGTTGTTAATGCATACATGAGCAAATTTAAAGGTACAGAAGAAGAGCTAAGAGCATTGCTAGACAATGAATCTTATTTAACTGCTGAAGAATGCTTGGAATATGGCTTGTGTACAAAAATCGTAGAAGATAACGAAAATACACAAGAAGATGTTAATAGTGGTATTGAAGCCACAACAAATTTGTTCGAGAACAAGTTAAACAAACTTGTATCGATAAAAAATGCTATTAAAGAATTGGATGCGGAGACAGTAAAACCGGAGACAGTCAAAGAAACTAAAAAGGTGGAGACAGTCAAAGATGGGGAAACAGTCAAAGAAACAAAAAATGCTAACGTAGCAAAAGTAAATGAAATCAAAGCAAAAGTAGATGAAGTAAAAGCAAATGAACTACAAAGATTTTTCGGTTTCAAAACAGAATAAGAAAGGAAAAAATAAAAATGAATTTAGACAAGATTGTAGAATCAAATGAAGAATTAGTTGAAGCCATCAAAAACGGTGACACAAAAGATTTTATTGATAAGCTTTCAAACAGACTGAATGAAAGCGTAGAAGATGCAGTCCAGAACGAGGTAATGCAAAAGTATGAAGCACTAAAAGATGAAAATGATAGTGTTATTTTAGCATCTAGAGGAATTAAAGCATTAACTTCTGAAGAAAAGAGTTTCTATAACACATTAATTGATAATTCAAAGAATGAATTAACAAATTTTGAAGTAGCACTTCCAAAGACAACAGAAAACAAGATTTTCGAAGATATCGAACGAGATCATCCTGTATTAGCTGCAATTGATTTTGTTAACTCTAAGGGTTTGACAGAATGGCTGTTAAACAAGGACTTAGACTATGCATATAAATGGGGTGATTTGAATGAAGCAGTAACACAAGAAGCGAAAGCTGCATTTGGCAAGGTTGAATTTTCTCAATACAAGCTGTCTTGCTGGATTCCAGTTCCTAAGACAATGCTAGATTTAGGAATGACATGGTTAGACCAATTCGTAGTTAGATATTTATCTGAAATTATTGCCCGTGCATTAGAAGATGCAATCATTAATGGAAATGGTCAAAAGAAGCCTGTAGGTATGATCAAGACAGTTGATATTGAAAACCAGACAGTACCGGCAGTAGATAAGACTGCAACGAAGATCACTGAATTAGATACAACAACATTCGGTACAATTGCTGCAGCATTAACAGACGGTGGCAAGCGTAAAGTTGCGACTGTAGATTTAATCTGCAATCCATTAGACTATTGGACTTTAATTTATCCTGCATTGTTCTATACAAATGAAAATGGACAGGTTGTTAAGTCAAATCTTCCAATCAACATTTATCAGTCTTTATCTATGACACAAGGAAAAGCTATTTGTGGCTTATTAGGAAGATATTTCGCAACTGCTGGATTTGGTACTAAATCTGGAAAGATCGAATATTCTGATCATTACAAATTCTTGGAAGATACAAGAGTTTATAAAGCTCGTTGCGTTGCTTTTGGAACACCAAAGGACAATACATCTTTCTACTTGTATGACATCACAGGATTGAATGAAGCTGCTATGCCTACTCGTGCCAGAAAAGAAAAGGCAAAAGCAGAAGGTGAAAGTTCTGTATCTCAGAAATAACAGAAAGCGAGGTTAAGATATGTCTACAATTACAGAAGCCGATATGAATAAACTTCTTGAAGAAGAAAAGGCATATCTTGGCATTACGTGGAAAGATGAAACAACTGATACTTTATTAAGATCTTATATCAAAACATCAATCAAAAGACTTGAATCAATCTTTGGTGATGATTTGAACTTTATCAATGGTGAAGAAGCTTATGACCACTTAGGTCATGAGCTTCTTATTACTAGAGTTTTCTATGCCAGAGAAAAAGCACTTGATGATTTCGATAGTAATTTCAGAGGCGAATTGTTAACACTTAGAAACTATGGCAAAGTAAAACAATTAATGGCTAGAAAAGAGGAATCAGAAGATGTTAACAAATAACAAAACATATGATGATTCTAATTTGCGAGACCATTTAAAAGTTTTCAATGATGGAGTGGTTGATTTCTATGAAGCAAGTGAGCGAGTTTTAAAGAAACTGAAAGCTCATTTTTATTATGCGGTAGAATCAATCAGTTACGAAACTTATTTAGAAGCCAGTCAGAATTCAAAACGTGACGTTATCGCAATTGCAATTCCTGCTCAAGGTGAAACGATTGAACATGGTGATATTGCAAAAATCGGTGATAAATTCTATCAAGTGGATCATGTACAATACAAAGATTATAATCTTCCACATTATTACAAAGTTTTCCTTTATGGGTCAGCGAATAAATATGTGGTAGAAACAGGTGAATAATATGAAAATGTTTGAATCATATTATGACTTTTTGACACAGCTTGAAAATGAAATCGGTTATCAAACATATGATCAGAGAACAGATTCAAGCGGTGTTGAAACACCTTATATCGTTGTACAACGATTATCCAGTAATAACATCCTGGCAGATAATAGGATTCTGGTTAAAAGAGATCAGTTGTCAATCAATCTACATACATATCAGGAAAATCATTCTTCAACAGGAGAAAAGATGATTGCAGAAAAGAAACTAGAAGATTTCTTGGGAAATTGTGGTTATATTTTCGAAAAAGAGGATGACTGGCTTGATGATATCAATCTGTACAGAATTTCTTATGAGGTAGAAATTGCTTATGACTAGAGAAGGAAGAATTGTTTCTATAGATCAATTAGGATCTGAAATTGGTAAAGTTTTAGATGAAATTGTATCTGAAAATTTACAAGATAAATGTGGTAAAGTCGCATATGAAATTGTAAAGGAATACCGTCCTAAACTTAAAGCACAGGCAAAACAAGATATTAAAAGCAAGCGAAATGTGCATGTGAATAACTTTGTATCTGTTCCTAAGAAAGATGGTATGGGTTTTTATGGTGCTGTATTGTGGAATAAACAATATACACTTTCTCATTTAGTTGAAGATTCTCATTGGGTCTGGGGCGGACATACACATAATGATTATCATTTCTGGAAAGAAATCGCACCAAAAATGAATGAAGAATTTTCGAAAAGATGTAGAGAAGCAGTGCAGGAAGCACTGAAAAAATAGAAAGGAATAAAAAATGTCTAAAGTTAAATTTGGTTTATCAAATGTAAAAGTTGCACCAAGAACAGAATCAGAAGGAACAGTTACATACGGAACAGTTGTGGACATTCCTGGTGCTGTTAATCTTTCTATCGAAAGAGAATCTGATCAAAATATTTTCTATGCTGACAATAAAGCATATTTCACAACAAACAGTAAGAGTTCTGTTTCTTTGGAACTTGAAATTGCGGAAATTGCAAAAGATATCATGTTGCAATATCTTGGGTATGTTAAATCAAAGAATGGAACAGTGTTAGAAACAAATACTGCTGTCACACCATCATTTGCTTTAATGTTTCAGATTGAAACAGATGAAAAAGCTAGAAAGGTTTGTTATTACAACTGTACAGCTGTTGAATCTGATGAAGAATATTCAACACAGGAAGAATCTATCGAACCTACAACTTCTAAGCTGACTGTTACTGCAATCGGTGAAGATGTATCTGATGTAGTTGTTTTTAGAGAAATTGCTAATTCTGGTGACACAAACTATGGTACGTTCTTCAATAGTGTTACAATTCCTACACTTGCGGAAGAAGTAACACAGTCTGTTAAAACAAGCAAAACTGTAGCTGACTAATCAGGGGAAGTACTTAAAGTACTTCTCTTTTATTAAAGGAGAATAAAATGACAACATATGATCGTTTAATTTTTGGTATGAAGTGTCTAAATGTTTCTCAAATCGGTAGCGGATATGACGGAAAAAATCACTATTCTCATGTCAGTTATGAAGTTGACTTAGCTGGCATGGATACTGGTGCCGATGTCTGGAGAAACAAGATGCCTAATACGCTCTGGTACTGTGCTGGTGCTTGGGGCAATGCAAAAACCGGCAATACTAGATTCTTCTGGTCTTGCGACAAGAATGGCAAGGCAAAGAAGGTACTATGTGCAGATGGCTATCTAAGATACATCACACTTGCTTTAACACACTCTAGAAGAAGTTTCACAGTAGGTCACTACTACAAGTATGACGAAATTATGTATCAAGAAGGTACAAGCGGACAAGCTACTGGAAATCATATTCATCTAGAAATCTGTGCAGGACACGTTAGAACAAAATATAGAAACCGTGCAGGTGGCTACAATCTAGCAAACATGCTGCCGGCAAACAGAATGATGTTCCTGCTGAATGGATATTCATATATCAGGAATGGTGGAGGACTCTTATGGAAAACAACTTCTAAAGTTCCTTACACAGATAGTTCATCTTCTTCAAAAGATACATTTCAGAAAGGCTACGAAAAAGGAAAAGCTTTCACAACAAAAGTCAATCTCAATTTGAGAAGTGAGCCTAACACATCAAGCAAGGTGCTTTTAACGATTCCTAAAGGCAAGAAATGCTATTACTACGGATATTATCAAATGGTTAATAATGTAGTTTGGTTTAGAGTTTCTTATGGTGGTAAAGAAGGATATATCTACGGATATAAATACAAAGTTGATGAAAAAGCACCATATATCACAGGCTTAACAATCAACGGAAAGAACGTATAAACGGAGTAAAAACGAGTAGAACGGAGTAAATATGGTATTAAATGATAATGTTTATAAAGTATTAAAGTGGTTGGGTTTAATCGTACTTCCTGCAATTGCTACATTGGTTAAGGCAGTATTTCCAGCGTGGGGACTGCCTTATGCTGATGCAATTGCTATTACATGCACTGCTTTAGGCACTTTTATCGGTACTATTATCTGCGTTTCTTCTGCAAATCTTAAATCAGAAATGGCAGAACAAGCTGTTTATGTTTTAGATGCAGATGCAGAAGATGAAACAGCAGCAGAAACAAGCGAAGAAGCACAGGGGTAATCAATGCCTGCACCAATAAGCCAAGAAGTGTGGGCTGTAATTGCTCAATGGATCGTTTATGGTGCATCTGTTACTGGTGCGGTAATGGCAATCGCAAAATTCGTCACATGGTGTCGTTCAAAAACTACCATTGCAAAGCTGGAAAAAGATATTATGAATCATTCAGAAATGCTTGATCGAGACAATAAACGTATTAAAGCTTTAGAACGACATATTACTGATATTGACGGAGATTTGCGTGATATGCATGTTTTATTACGATTAAACACAAAAGCACAGCAAGCAATAATGAAATCATTGCTTGATGGAAACAACAAAGATGGTATTCAAAAAGTATCAGATGAGATTCAAGAATATTTGAATCAGCAAATCTGATATTTCTTTTCAAGGAGGAACAAATGAGAACTTTAAAATTTAATGACGATGCTTTTTCGATTGCAACAACTGGAGAAGTGATCATCATTTGCATGGAAGAATTACATTCTGATTTTTTAAGATTATGTAATGCATTTCAGACAAGTTTTGCGAGTGGTAATATTCCCCCATTAGATATTACTGCAAAAATTATGTATTGCATGATTAAAGGTGCTGACAGAAATTCTTTTAAAAACTATGAAGAATTCATGAAAGCAAACAAGAAACTTTCTCCATTTGTTGATATAGAAAATATCACTGCAATGATGAATGAAATCAATGATACTTTCGTATCAGATGAAGAAGAGAAAGAAGAAACGGAAAATCAGAGCAAAAAAAAAGAACAGAAGTAATCAGTTCTAGTGACTTTATTCTAGCGTGTTTATCATTGAAACTTACTTTATCAGATTTTAGGAGTTTGTCGATAAGCACGCTATTTTCATTATTAAAAGCAAAAATAAAAATGAATTCAAAATATGAAAACAAGTCAATCAATAAATCATATCAAAAAGGAACACAAACAGATATCGATGCATTCTTTGGCTGATATAAATAGAACGGAGGTTGAAGGATGCCAAAAGAAGAACTAGGGATGAAAATCACCCTTGAAGCAGATGCTAAGAATTTAGAAAATGAATTAAGGCAACTTAAATCTGATCTTACTTCTATAGACAAACAAGGCAGAAGTTTAAAAAATGCAATTAAGTTTGATCCTTCAAACGTTAGCAATTACACAAAAGTAATTGAAAATTTAAACAGCAGACAGGATACTTTATCTAAAACAATCCAAACAAATAAAGAAAGATTAGTTGTTTTAAATAAGCAATATGCACTTCAAAAAGAAGCAGCGAATGCAGCTAAAGATGGCTATAACGGAATCAATACTTCACTTAAACAGCTGGAAGATTTGTACGGTAAAAATTCTGATGAAGTAAAAGTCTATAAGGAAGCATTAGACGAGCAGAAAAAAGTTGTTGATAAATCAGAAGATTCTGAAAAAAACTTTGCACAGCAAATTGACAGAACAAATAAAAAAATTGCAGAATCAGAAGCTGAACTGACTAAAACAAATTCTGAATTAGTTAAATATGGAAAAACAACAGATGATGCTGGAGATGAAACAAAAAAGTTAGCAGAAAAAGAAAAGGAAGTTGCTGAAAAAACGCAACAAATGAATGATAACTTTTCTAGCACTAATATCGTTATTGCAAATCTTGTTACCGATGGAATTAAAAAGTTAGCAAGTGAATTAAAAGATTTATCAAAAGAAGTTGTTGAAACTGGATCTGGTTTTGAAGATGCTATTAAAGGATTGGCATCCATTCTCCAAGAATCTAGTGATTCCTATGTTATTCGTGACCTTGCGGACTATTTTGAAGAATTAGGAACACAATCAGCTTATTCCGCAACTGAAATTGCAAACAACGCTCAAATATTAGCGAACGCTGGTTATGAATCTGATCAGATTAAAGATTCCATAAAAATCATTGGCGAATTAGCTGCTGGTACAGGTGAAGATTTTGAAACAATGGCTAACATCGTTGTAGATGGTCTTGCTGCCTTTGGAATGAGTTCACAGGAAGCAACAAGATTTTCAGATGCATTAGCTAAATCTGCAATTTCTTCCAATACTAACATTACACAAATGGGAGAAGCATTTAAATACGTTGGTGCAGTCGCAGGAACAATGGGTTATTCAGTCGAAAGCGTTGGTGTTGCAATGGGTGCAATGGCTAACCAGGGTGTTAAGGCTTCCAATGCAGGTACTACGCTAAGAAGCATCATTTCCAGACTTGCAACAAACACAAGCAAAGCAAGAGATGCAATTGAAGATCTCGGAATTTCTTTCTTTGATGCTGATGGAAATGCCAGACCATTAGTTGGTACGTTAGGTGCAGATGGTCTTGCTGGCACCGCAGATGATACAACAGGTGTATTAGATGAATTGCGTGCTGCAATGGCAGGGATGAACGATGAACAGAAATCAACAATCGAAAAAGCCGTTGCAGGTCAAAGAGGTTTAGCTGGTTTAGCTGCGATTGTCAATACATCTACAGATGATTGGAATAAATTAAAACAAGAAGTTCAAGAATGTAATGGTACAGTTGAACAAATGGCAGAAACCCGTTTAGACAGTTACACTGGTGATGTCAGAAAATTAAAGAATCAGTGGGAACAAACTGCATCTGCAATGTACCAGGAAGTAGAACCTTCGCTTCGTAAAGTTGTTCGAGCGTTAACTAATTTGATGAAAACAGATTTCTTTAAGAAAGATGTCAAGAAAATAGCAAGTGGATTTGGTGATGCGTTAGAAAAAGTTGCAGATATTACTTCTGATTTAAATCCAAAAACGATAGCTGCGGCGGCAAACTTAGCAAAGATGGCAACAACATTTGCTGCTACAACTTTAACAATTAATAAAACATCAAAAGTGATTAGTGGAGTTGTTGATACAGGAAAAGGCTTAAAAAGTTTATTTTCTGTACTCAAAATGACAACAAGTGAAGCAACTTCTGCTGCTTCTGGATTTAGTGGTGTTTTATCTGTTTTAGGCAATAATATGGGTTTAGTAACTACTGGTGTAGGTTTAGCAACTGCCGCAGTAGTTGGTATGGTAGCTGGTATGAAAGCTGCACAAGAAACCCATATGGAAGAAATGAATGCATTGTATGGATTGAACGATGCTACAAAAGAAACGATTGAAAACGTTAATTCTTTATCAGAAAGCTATGTTTCACTGCAAGAATCCAGTGCACAAAACGCATTAGCAATTACAAATGAATATGGTTATTATGAACAATTAGCTGCGGAATATGACAGCATTAAAGCTAAAGGTGATGCAATAACCACGAGTGATCAACAGAGAGCAGACACGATTTTAAACGTTCTTTCTCAGGCATTAGGAATTGAAAAGACACAGTTAGAAGAACAAATTACTACAGAAGGTAATTTAACTAACGCAATTGCTCAGACAATTGAAATGAAGAAAGCAGATGCATTATTAACTGTTTACCAGGATCAATATGCAGAAGCTATTCAAAAAGTTTCAGAGGCTACACAATATCAAACAGAATTGTTAGCAACTAGACAAGAGCAGCAGGAAAAAGTTAATGCGTTAACTGATCAAGCAACTGCACTGCACAACCTTTTATCTGATTCTGAAAATCTAACTTCTGAAAAAGCAAAAGAATTATCAGATAAATATTCCGAGGTTTTAGGAGCATTGAGCATTGCACAAAATGGTTTGAAGTCAACAGATGATGCATTAGCAACAAATAAAGCAACATTGGAAAATTCGCAAGCTACAATTTCTAATTATGAAGCATTAGTTGGTGCTGCAGCAAGTGGAAGTGCCGAACAAGTTGAAAGTGCAGTCAATAAAATGACAGGCAACTTTAAGACTGCAAATGATGCATCATACGAATCATTGTATAAACAAACACAGAACTATAAAACGCAATGGCAAACTGCTAAAACTGAATATGAAAGTGGAAGCAGGACTGTTACAAAGTCACAAGTTGATATGTATAAGAATTTATATGACATGTCAAAAACTGAAACCGATAAAGCACGTAAACAGATGAGAGAATATGGGAAGAATCAATCTAAAGGTGCTGAAGAAGGTATCGAAGATGGCAGACCTGCATTAGTTCGAGCTGCAGAAAATAATGCTAGAAAATCTAACAGCGGTTACGCAGGTGCTGCAGGTGTTAATTCACCTTCTACAATTTGGAGACAGTACGGTGTTTACCAAGCACAAGGTGCTATTAATGGTTTAGATAGTATGCAAGGACGAGTTGCAGCTGCCGCCAGCAGATTGGCATCTGCTGCAAATAATGCATACAGGAGAAAGTTAGATATTAATTCTCCATCTAAAGTTATGTATCAAAATGGTGTCTGGACTGCTGAAGGTGCAATTGAAGGTATGGATTCTCAAATAGTAGAGATTGCTAAAAAAGGCAGAGAAATGGCACAAGTATTGAATGATAGTGTGAGTGGCTATATTGACAGCGGTTCTTTAAATACAACTAACAATTATCACAATTCTACTTATTCGCCTAATGTGATTATTAATATCACTCAAAGAGATGGCGAAGATGCTAACACATTAGCTAAACGTGTTTCGGAAATCATCAATAATGATGTTGATAGAAAGAGAGCAGCATGGAAGTAAGAAAAAAATTTTTATTTGATGGCAAATCATCACTGGATTTTGGATGCTATATAACAGGATCCGATACTTTTAATTCTGCATCTAAAACACAAAGTAAGATATCTGTACCCGGAAGAAATGGAGATGTTATTGTTTCTGATAATAGATACGATAATGTCTCCTATTCTATTAAAGTTGGAATGTACGGAACCAGCAAAGATGATTTGCATTATAAAATCAGAAAATTAAGATCATATCTTCTATCTAGAAAAGGTTATTGCAGGCTTGAAGATGATTATCATTCTGATGAATATAGAATGGCACAATTTGCAGATTCTATCAATTTTGATATTACAGATTTAATTGTTGGTGAAGCAACATTAACTTTTGATTCGAAACCACAGCATTTTTTGAAGAGTGGTGAAACAAAACTAGTATTCACTGCAAATGGAAAAATTGAAAATCCAACTTATTTTGAAAGTAAACCTTTATTAAGAGTTTACGGGCAAGGCACATTAGAAATTGGGAGTGGATTAATTAAAATTAAAATCCCTTCTTCCATTTCTTCAAACTATATTGATATTGATTGCGAAACATGGAATTGTACTGAAGAATCTAAAAACATGAACGCTTATGTTACTGTTTCTAAAAACGGAACAGAACATTATTTTCCTACATTGGAAGTAGGTACAAATCAAGTTGTTTTAGGCACAGGGGTAACAAAAGTAGAAGTTGTTCCAAGGTGGTGGCTATTATGATACCTGTTTTATATGAAGGAACAGAAACAGAATTTACATCGCAAGGTTTAGGATCTCTTTCTGATGCTACATCATGCACGATTTCTGAGGAAATAAACAACACATATGAGTTAGAAATGGACTACCCAATGACGGGAGTTCATTTTTCTGATATTCAAGTTGGAAGAATTATTTTAGCAACACCAGCACCAAGAAAAGAATCAGAACCTTTTTCAATCTATAAAATCAGTAAACCTATAGATGGAATTGTAACAATCTATGCAGAACATATCAGTTATAGATTGTCTTATATTCCAGTCAAGCCATTTAGTGCAAGCAACTGTTATGGGGCATTGAATGGCTGTGTTGAAAATTCGTTAGAAGATAATCCGTTTACAGTCTGGACTGACAAAGCATTGAATATTGATTTTTCTTTTAATAAACCACAATCATTTAGATTGTGCTTAGGTGGTGTTGAAGGCAGTATTCTTGACATCTATAGAGGCGAATATGAGTTCAACAGATTTGCTGTTAAATTACACACAAATAGAGGATCATTAAAAGATACTGCAAAAATCATCTATGGAAAAAATTTGACAGATTTAAAACAAGATGAATCAATTGAAAACACAATTACAGGAATCGTTCCTTATTGGAGTTCTACAGTTACACAAACAAATGATGAAGGAACATCAACAAGTGAATCAGTTGAAGTTGTTGTCACACTTCCAGAGTATGTTCTCGAATCAGAATATGCAGATAAATTTCCTTATAGAAGAACAGCAGTTGTTGATTTAAGTGAATACTTCCAGGAACAACCAACAGTAGATGAATTACGCACAAGAGCAAATCAATATATGAAAGATAATCTAACAGGATTACCAACTGTTTCTCTAACAGTCAGCTTTATTGATTTAGCAAGATCTGAAGAAAATAAAGATTTTGCAAGTGAGATTGTATATTTAGGAGATCAAGTTCCAGTCTATTTTGAAAAGCTTGGAATTTCTGCAAAGGCAGAAATCACTAGCATGACTTATGATGTTCTTGCAGACAGATATGATTCATTGACATTAGGAACAGTTTCTTCTTCACTTTCCAAAACATTAAATGAAATTTCAAAAAAACAAGATACAGTTGTTACACAAACCAATTTGCAAAGTGCATTAATCTTAGCTCAAAAAATTATGGCTGGTGGAGCTGGTGGCTATATAGTAACAAAATATTTTAATGGGCATCCGGCTGAAACATATTATGGTGATACAGATAATGTTGATACGATGGTTAATGTTATTCGCATCAATAAAAACGGAATTGCTTTTTCTAACAGTGGAATCTCCGGTCCTTATGTTTCTGCTTGGACGATTGATGGAAAATTCAATGCAAATTTTATTCAAGCTGGCAAAATTAGTGGATCTTTCATTGAAGCAAATTCACTGCAAATTGGAAGCTTTGATGAAGCCACTACGAATACAATTACTTCCGGCCTTTCCGAAGCAGTAACAGAGTGGTATGTAAGTACATCTCCAACAGAGCCGATAGGTGGTGAATGGTCTGAAACAAGTCCTAAATGGGCAGAAAACAACTACATCTGGCAGCGTTTAAAAACTATTAACAAGAAAGGTGAAATCAGTTATTCAGAGCCATCTTGTGTGCAGGGAGATAAAGGCAGTACAGGAATAAGAAATCTGATAAGAAATTCTAAGACAATGATTTTCGAATCATACAGCCTTGTATCATCATCCATCAGTTCATTCTTGACTGATGAAAACGGAAATATTTTGACAGATGAATCAATGAACAGATTCATTGCATAGGAGTATATATGGCAGATAAGAAATTAACAGAAGTAACAACAGCAACAAGCTCAAACAGTAATGATTTCGTTGTACTCATTCAATCAAATGCGGTCAAAAAAATAGAACTGTCTAAATTGAATGTTGGAATCAGTGAAGAAAGGATTACACAAATTGTTGAAGAAAAAGTGAACGAAAAAATTCCTCCAAGTGCGGAAGGAGAGTACTATTAATGGCTAACAGAATTATTGATGACGTGAATCTGAAGAATATTGCCAATGCAATACGAAATAAGAAAGGTACTACAAATCGGATGCTGCCTAGTCAGATGGCAAATGAAATCGCATCTATAAAAACTGCAACATCAAGTGGCGGAACTGATACAAGTGATGCAACAGTTAACGCAAGTGATGTATTAGCAGGCAAGATTGCCTATGGTGCAAGTGGTCGTATTGTCGGCAGCATGAAAAATAACGGAAGTCAGACAATCAATGTGTACAGTGCTAACACATCTTACACTATCAGCAAAGGTTATCATGATGGCTCTGGGAGCGTGCAAATCAGTTCTGCAGATGCTTCTAAACTGATTGCTTCAAATATAAAAAGAGGTATTACTATTCTAGGTGTTACAGGTTCCTATCAAGGCAGTGCATCGAGTAGCGGTATTCAAGTTAAAACGGGAACTACTACTTCAACATCTATTTATACAGGCTTAAGTTCTATTGATAAGTTCATTATGTATTCGGATACGATTTCATCAGAAGGACTTGTCAATGTTGTATATGACAGTTCCAAGTCAGCCGTAACGTTAACTGTATGTGGTGGATACAACAGTTTTGTTAAGCAGTGCAATGTAATTACACAGACAACAGGATATTCCGTAAGTGGTGGAACGTTCCAATGGACAGACAATACCGCTTTAGGAAGCTTCATGCATGATGCGACATATAATTGGATCGCAGTAGGAAATTAGCTATGTCAGTTTTTAAAGCAGTTGATACTTTAAATCCTTATGCAAAAAGTGATAAAGTTTTAAACATTAATTTAGACAGTCAGTCAGATGCATATATCCTGAGCAACCTTATTTATGAAGCAGGAACATATGTTTTCGCAATATGGGTAAAGACTGATGTAAACAGTACTGTCAACTTTAAGATTTTAGGAACTGATGTATCATTTGAAGCCACAGATTCATGGCAATTGTTTACAAAAAGAATCGATGCAGACAACTCGAACAAGTCTGTAGAAATTAAGCCACAGATAAATATAAATTCGTACTTTTATGAAGGTTTTCTTTCAAAAGGAACAACTTTTACAGGTTGGTCTCCTGCACCAGAAGATGTGGACGAAGATATTAATAACGCTCAGTCATCAGCAGACAAGGCAAACACTAATGCTAGTAATGCCCAGCAGAGTGCGAATAGTGCACAGAACACAGCGAACAATGCTTCTACTAAAGCTGATCAGGTAAAAGCGGATGCAGCTGCAGCAAGTTCAGCAGCACAGAAAGCTAAAGACCAAGCTGATAAAGCACAGAAAGATTCCGATGCCGCTAAAGCATTAGCAACAAATGCGTGGAATGACATTAATGATTTAGAGCAAGTTGTAATTGTAGACTCAAGTGGTGTTCGTGTTCTCGAATCAAAAAATTCAAAGAACTATTCGCACATCAAATCAGATGGAATGCATGTGTTTAATAATGGCAATGACGTTGCACAGTTTGGACAGCAGTCAAAGATGAATAACCTGGCTGTCAAAGATTACATGATGTTTGGTGCACATAGAGCTGAATTGTCAACAATTAACGAAGAACAAGGAACAGCATTCTACTGGATAGGAGACATACAATAATGGCAACAGAAAGACGAAATTATGGCATAACTTCTCACACCAGCATTCATGTTTATGCAGATGAAACACAGATCGATACTGCGAATAACCGATCTTATATTTCTACAGAACTGTGGATCTTAGGATCTAGTTATTCAGCTTACAACGTAGACTGTAACGTTACAGGTGGTGGCGGATATACTAATTCGCATTTATCAGCTAATGGCTGGGTTAAGCTAGTCAGTGGTGGCTTCTGGGCTCCACATAATGCTGATGGAACAGGTTCGGCAACTGTAGGCTCGTATTACTCTTCGGGATACGGAAATATGCCGTATGAAGAGTTTACGCTGACTCTTACCAAGATTGCTAGAGCTTCACAGCCATCTATCAATACATATCCAGGTAACTCACCTGATATTACAGCTGGCACAGCTTGTACTATTCACATGAATAAGAAGGCTAACTTCACTCATACTGTATCGTATTGGTTTGGCAATAAAAAAGGAACTATTGCGACCGGAGTAGTTGATAACTGTTCATGGACTCCTCCAACTTCCCTATTAGATCAAATTCCTAATGCCTCAACTGGATCAGGAACAATTTCAGTTGATACATATAGTGGCAATACGAAAGTTGGTGAAACTAAGTCTTGTGGATTTACTTTGCATTTACCAAGCAATTCTGAACCTACTATTGGAGAAATAACTCTAACAGAACAGCATGCTGGTGTAAAAGCCAAGAATCCGAATGTTACAGTTCAACAGATTTCAAAGAAATTAGTATCAGTACTAGTAAGTGCTAAATATTCAGCAAATATTAAAAGAGTAACTTGCGATGGTATTGAACTCTCGAATAATAATGGCACCTATACAGGTTATATTTCTAACAAGACGAACGGGACGTATAAAATAACCGCTACTGACAGTAGAGGTCTGCAATCCAGCAATACAGTTACACAGACGTTCTATGAATATGATAAACCGTTTATAACAGCTACTTTAAAAAGAGAAAGCGAAACCTCTGCTGAAGGAACACTCAGTGTCAGCGGATCATATTCAACTATTCTTAGCAATACAATTTCTATGACAATTCAGCGTAATGATGACACCTATGGTACTACTGTTTATCCAACGCTAAGCAATGGTAATATATCGTATTCAAAATCTTATGCCGATTTAAACTATGTACAAAGCTTTACTATTAAGGTGAAGGCTACTGATGGATTTGGCGAATCAGTTGAAGCAACAGCTGTATTGGGTGTTGGTCAGTATTCACTATGGATGGGTAAGTATAACGTTAAGGTTGGTGGAAAACTTAATGTTGGAAGTGATTTGACCGTTGGCGGAAATGCTGTAATAAACGGAAGTATATCTACTCTAAAGGAAATCAGTGCGGCATCATTCAGATTTAAAGGAGCCAGCCCAGCAATGCATTATATTGCTCAAGGATATCATGTACCGAGTGGCAGTTCGAAAGTATACATGAACTCAGGAATGGCTGGGCATAGGTTCACTGATGTTTATGTATACGACCCAGCTTATGCGTCAAAGCACTTTGATAATGACAAAAGTTACCCATCCATTCAAGTTAAGAAAAAAGGAATGTACCTGATTGTTTGTCGTGTACACGGTACAAACGTGCAACAAAATGGCTCATTTGGAATTGGATATACAGTCAATAAACTTGATAATTCTGGAGAATGGGCAACCGATCAGTATGACATGTTCGCTACATTCTATACATGTGCTGCATCATCGGTTTTCTTGAAGGTATTAAATGCAAATGACGTACTTAGATGGCAATGCATTGCTGACCCAACTAGACAAGTAACTCAATTCGAACTGCATATATTTTATGTAACAGACCAATAAAGGAGATATAAATGATTATTGAATTGAAAAACGGAATGCAATTCTTGTTATCTAATTATGAGGATTGCACGGATTATATTAGTTTATCTATTCCTACATGTGTTACGCAATCAGTTCTCACGGAATTCACCGAGGAGAATCTAGAAACTGTATTTATTAAAGACGATAAATTTAATCCAATTTCTGCATATAAAAATTTAACTTTAGATAATGATATCGGGTATTCACTACAGTTCAACCAGACTTCTTTTAATCTATCGAAATACCATTTAACGGACAGATTGAACAGTATGGAAGCAGAATGCAAGAAGATTCCAAGTTTAACTGAGCAGCTTACACAGGCACAGGCAGACATTGCATATATCAGTGTTCTGTCTGACATTGACACGACAACTACTGAGAAGGAAACATCAAATGAAAGCAGTATTTGAATTAGCTAAGAAGTACTACCCACAGTACTGGAGCAAGGAACGTTTAGACGTACTCCTTGCCAAAAAGAAACTAACGCAGGAAGAATACGATGAGCTTACAGTAGTGTCTACAGATGAAATTATCGGAGACAAGAATGACACATCAAGTTCCTTGGAATAAAGTTATTCTAGAAGAATTCATCCGTATAGGATGTCTAAGCAAAACTGAAGAAATGATTATGCGTACAAGAGTGCATGGCTGGACTATCACCAAGCAATCGTATGAATTGAATATGAGTGAATCCAATATCAAGAAGATAATTGCACGCTTAAAGAAGAAATATGATAACGCAGAAAAGTACAGTGCTATATTACCACCTAGAAAACAAAGTGAAAAAGAACTGTACATGGATGAGAACTGAGAAGCAGAAATGCTTCTCTTTTTTTATTTATGCAGGAACTTTTATTATACTTTTTCGATACTTTTGATTATCAATTTAAAGATATTCTATAGATAGAAAAAAGGAGAATAGACTATGTACGGAGATTATTATAATCCTTACAACAACTATTCATCTAATAATCAATGGCAAAATCCTATTAATAGGAATAGACAAGAAATCATAAAAGTAAATGGCAAGAATGGAGCAGAAGCTTATCAGATGATGCCTAATTCACAAGCCTTGTTGTTAGATGAAACAGCACCTATTGTTTGGCTGGTACAAACGGATGGTGCAGGTTATAAAACAATATCTGCATTTGATTTAACACCACATGAAGAAATCAATACAAATTCTACTTTAAAGAATCTTGAAGAGAGATTAAAGAAAGTTGAAGAACAACTTTCCAGGAGCACAAATAATGTCAACGAATCCAATTCTAGAACAACTCAGCAGAACACAAACAACAGTTTCAAGAAATAATCCTATTGAAATGTTGAAACAATTCAATGAATTTAAAAGGAATATGCAAGGCAAGGATCCGCAAAAGATTGTGATGGATCTATTAAATAGCGGTAGAATGTCTCAACAGCAATTTGAATTACTAAAGCAGCAGGCACAGCAATTACAGAATTTTTTGAAATAGGTGATAAACATTTAAAGGTGCACATTTGAATGTTTACATAGAAAAAAGAAAGGAAATAAAAATTATGACAGATTATTCATTATCTGATGTTGCATCCGTTGTTAAAGGAAACGATTATGACAACAATGGATTTGGCGGTGGTGCGTGGTGGATTATCGTTCTATTCTTATTCGCATTTATGGGAAATGGATTCTATGGTAATCGTAGCACTAATGGACAACCAGTAACTGAAGCAGGTCTGTGCAGTGCAATGAACTTCAACGACCTTCAAAATGCTGTCGGCAGATTATCCGACATGACCAAAGAGCAGACTTCAATTATTTCTAATGGAATTTGTGATTTGGGATATAAGATGCAGGGCGATATTGGAGGCTTAGGACGTGACGTAGCACTAGGACAGGCAAACATTTCACAGCAGATTTGCAAGAGCTCTGGCGATATTAAATACGATATGGCTATGGGATTTGCTTCTGTCAATAAGAATGTTGATGACAAGTTTGCACAGATGGAGAAATACCAGCGTGATCAGACAATTGCAGCTCAGGCAGCTAGAATTAATCAGCTTGAATTAGCACAGCAAATGGCTAATGTTGTACGTTATCCAACATCTTATGCTTATTCTGCTGGTCCATCACCATTCTGTGGTGGATGCTGCAATAACATTTAGTGAGTGTATTTAGTACACCTAAAACTTGAAGATGGTGTATTGCCATCTTCTTTTTAAAAAGAGAGGAAAATTTATGATAGAGACTTATTCAAATAATATTACAGTTCCTTCTAATGCATCTGTACCGTTAAATACAGTTTTCAGAAAAGGAACTACAGTCACAAAGAGTGGTGATGCATCCATTCAATTGAACAAATGTGGTATCTATGAGATTGCAGTCAGTGCTAGTGGAATTGCTGCAAGCGGTGGACTTATTACATTGCAGTTAATGGTTAATGGTGTTGCACTGCCAAATGCATTTGCTAGTTTAACTGCTGCGGACACTACTTCAACACATTCTTTAGCTTTCACTACAAAAGTTCAAGTACCTACGACATACAATGAGAATTGCCCATGTAGTGAATCGTTTATTGTATCTTTGATGAATGCTGGTGTAGGAGCAACATATTCATTAGTAGATATTCTAGTAACAAAGTTGGTATAGCTATGGAACTGATAAAACAATTAGCCGAACAGATGGAAGATGAGATTTGTGATAGCAAGCATTATGCAAAGTGGGCGGTAGAAGTGAAAGACAAATACCCTGAACTTGCAGAAACTTTATATACGATCTCATTACAGGAAGAAAAACATATGCAGATGTTACACGATGAAACTGAGAAAATAATCAGTGTATTAAAACAAAAAAATGTTTCTATTTCACCTGATATGTTAGCTATCTATGAGTATCTGCATAAGAAGCAAATAAAAGAGCGTGAGCATGCACTAAGATACCAGGAATTATATAAAAAATAGTTAAATTGGATGCCACAAGGATGCCACGCAACAAAAAAACCGCTTATTTATGCGGTTTTTTTAAACTAAGGGCGACTAGTGGGAAACGATTATAGGTGTTTATAGCCATTTATGACCTTCATTTTTTCGCTTATTTATGCGAAATTGCATTTTTGATTTTTATGCTTTTTTACAAAATGGATGCCACAAGGATGCCACGGATGCTATTTTTTGCATGCATGTTTTTTATAAGAATTTTCTATAAAATCCATCATCTGATCGTCAGTATCTTTTAATAAGTGCGTGTATGTTTTTAACGTTTGATTTATATCTGAATGTCCTAGCCTTTTACTAACTGCAACAATGTTGACTCCAGCATTGATTAAAAGGGTAGCATGTGAGTGCCTTAAATCATGCAGCCTAATTTTCTTAACACCACTCTTTTTTATTCCTTTATTAAAGTAACGATCAATAGTTGTTCTGGTGAGTGGACTATCACCACCAAAAAGATAACCTTTTCTATATATTTGTTTCAGTTTCAATAATTGAGAATAGACTTCACTGTTTAAACGCACGTAACGTTTATTTCCTGTTTTGGTAGATTTAATACCTGTTGATGCATCTCTTTGTGATCCATGTATGTAAATTGATTTATCATCTTCTATAAGATCAGAACACTGCAAAGCTATTACTTCACCTTTTCTGGCACCAGTCCAAAAGAGAGTAGTAAAGTAGATTCTGTACAGTTCATTGTCAACACCAGTAAGAAATTGATTAAACTCTTCAACCGTCCACACTTGCATTTCTGACATTTTTTCTTTTTCAGTATTTTTGAAATTTTTGAGGACAACACTAACATTAGAAATTCCATATATTTCAGATGCAAATTTAAAAACAGATCTTACATAAGAAATACATGTATTCTTTGTTTTTGTGGCATAGTCCATCTTGCCAAGATTATTTCTCCATTTAATCAATTGTTCTTTAGAAATTTTCTTAATTGTTTTCTCATACAGATCAGAAAATCGTTTTTCAAAGTGTTCTCTGTGATGCCTTTTTGAAACTTCAGAAGATTCAATTGTTTCTTCCCACAGTTCAGACATTTCTTTAAAAGTAAGATTAGTGCTAGAAGAAATAGTAGAATCATTCTTTTGCATTTTGAGTTTTGCTTCTTCTTCTACTGCTTCACGTTTTAATTTAAAACCACGTTTTTTTATACACTTCTTTTTATTTGTTAGTGGATCTTTAGTAGTCACCTGTACAAAATAAGTTTTTCGTTTACTATCATAGCCAATCATGGTATAATTACCTCGCACATTTATAGATTTCTTTTTTGGGCGATATCCAAGGAAGGATCAGCACTGCTCTTTTCTTTTTCCTACTTAGAGCAGTGCTTTTTTTACTTTGTTTTAATCATAAGCGGTAGAGAAAGACATAGAACGTTTTCCATTCTCCCATCTACTTATTTATGAAATGTGTTTTTCAACATAGTCAAATACATCAGAAATTGAAATATCAATGCAATCACAATAATCTTTCAAAGAATGTGCATACATTCTAACTTCTCCAGTTTCCCATCTGCTAACTGTCATTTTTGTTACACCAGTTTTATCTGCAATTTGTTGCAAAGAAATATTTTTTTTGGTTCTGCATTCTCTTAAATACATTCCAATTGTTTGATCAAATCTTGTATCTTCATTTCTTTTTTTACTCATTTTTTTACCTCTGAATTGATAATATTATAATATCAAAAAAAACGTAACAAGTTACAAAAAATGATTGACAGTTACGAAAAATTGAATAAAATTGTATTTGTGTAACATAACACGATACAAGAAAGGGGAATGAATGGAAGAACTTTTAAGTATTAAAGCAGTTGCTGCAATTAAGAAAATGAAAATGACAGAATTATCAGAACTGACAGAAATTCCGTATGAAAGATTAATCAATCTTAATAGTGGGCGAGGTGTAATGACTGCAAAAGAGCTTATGCTAATTTCAAAAGCAACAGGAATTAAGCCAGAAAAAATTAAATGCTAAATTTTTTTAAAAATAAGTATCGTAACACGTTACTATTCATCCGTTGAATTCTAAGTACAATCTGGATCTATCTGTTTCTTGATTAAAGGCAAATAAAAAACCATTTGGACTATGGAGATTCTGACAAGAATTTCTGAATGCGTAAAAAACGTAAACTCAAAAATATTTCACAATTTAAAAATCAGCAATGATGCCTAGCTGATTACTCACGAAAGATTGTACTTAGTATTCAGCGGATGATGGAAAAAGAAAGGAGTGAAGATGCCAAGACCTATTAAGACAAGAGAAAAGATTGCTTCTCAATTCTATCTTAATACAACAGATATCATGGTGCTGATTGGATGCAGCTGGCAAAACGCAAAACGATTATTCAACAAAGCGAGTGAAGTTGATAATGAAGAGCTGCCATTCAGAGTTGAACCTTTAAAGGTTAGAACTCAAACAGTTCTCAAATTAGCAGGAATATCTCAAAGGCAAATAGATAGGATCATTCAAGGCACAAAAAAAGAAATCCAGTCATAGAGATAGACAGATGGATTTCCGAGTGAAGCCAAGACCAATTAACTTCACTTGCATTGTAACAAAAATAAGGAGAAAAAACAATGCTGGAAAAAACAAGAAAAAGACATTTGAGATCATCTTTACAGATCTTACTGACACTCATCATTCCAACCAGCTGTTTCATCGCAATTGGTACAGAAGATACATTCTTATGTGTTTCATCTGCATTCGTTATGATTTCATCTTTAATCATTATGAATAGATACGGAGATTAAACATGCCTAAGTTATCAAGAGAAACACTAGAAAAGAGATTGAAGGCTGCACTGAAAGCATTGAGCGAAGAAAGAAAAATGAATCTGAAACTCTGGAATGACTTCCATGAAGCACAAATAAGAATTCAGTACTTAGAAAATGAGAATTCTATGTTGAGATTGAAAGATGGCAGTTAACTGGAATCTGTTAAAGGAGGTAAGAAAGATGCAGAAAAATTACCATTTAGATGCCTATGCAGTTGATGCAGTAACCTGGAAGAATCATCCCACAAGATTTGAAATTACTGATGGCTGCAATGGCAAGTATAAGATTTGTACAGAACACGATGAATTATTTGTTTCTAAGCAGGACTTGATCGAAGTCCAGATCCTTATCGAACAAGCATTAGCAGACATTAAAATCAATTAGAAAGAAGTAAACATGCCAAACAGAATTATTAGAGAAAGTATTTGCAGAAGCGATTCTATTGATTCTCTATCTTGGTTTGAAGAAGTTCTGTTTTACAGATTGATTGTGAATGCAGATGATTACGGTAGATTTGATGGACGAGAATCCATCATAAATGCCTATTGTTTTCCGCTAAAGGAAATGAGAAATAAGCAGATCGGTGATGCCCTTAACGGCTTAGCCTCTGCTGGAATGGTTTACACCTATGAGGTTGAAGCTAAACCCTTCCTTCAGATTGCGAACTGGGAGCAATACCAACAGATCCGTGCTAAAAAATCCAAATATCCTGCACCCGAAAACGATACTTGCAATCATTTGATATCAAATGATATCAAAAGTCACCGTAATCCAATCCAATCCAATCCTAATCCGAATCCTAATCCGAATCCTAATCCGAATCCAAGTATATATCGTGCAAATGATGCACGAGAAGAGACTGAAACCTTGGATCTTGTTGAATCGTGGTTTACCTCGTTCTGGAACGTATACCCGAAAAAGGCTGACAAGAAGAAAGCAAAAGAGAAGTTTAGAAAGATTTGCAAAACGGAATCGGACTTTCAGAAAATCATGGCTGGTTTAAATCAAACAGTCATTCCGAAAGCAAAAGCAGAAGGTAATCAGTACATTCCATTGCCTACGACCTGGCTGAATGGTGAAAGGTGGAATGATGAGCCTTATAGACCGAAAACAAACAAGAATAGCGAATGGAGGTTCATAGATCTATGACAAGAGAAGATGCGAAAAAGATTCTGCAAATGTTCCAGATTAGCTATCCACACAGCTATTCAAACATGGATGCAGATGAAGCAAGACTGTTTCTGCAATTGTGGACAGATGCATTTAAGAACATACCTACAAAGGTTGTTTTTGATGCAGTGAAAAATTACATCTACAACACTGATGAGAAGTTTGCACCTAACGTAGGGCAGATCAGAACTGCAATTGTGAAGAATCTGGCACCAGACGTAGAAGAGACTGCAATTCATGCCTGGGAACAGTTTCGAAAGTTTGTTTCCAACGTGGATTCGTGGGCAACAGTTGCAGAAGAAGAGCCGAAGTATAAAAAGCTGGATCCAATCACAAGACGATTGTACACACATCGAGAAGCTAGAAGTCTGGCACAGATAGACAGGAATGTTTTGGAGTATCGAAGAAACGAATTCATAAGGCTGTACCAGAACATTCTGTACAAAGAGAATGAAAATGCTATGAGCAGAGGAGACCTTGTAACCTTAGCAGGCGGACAAGAAAGATTCACTGCACTTGGCTATTCTACAGAAAATTTATTACAGCTAGAAGGGGGAAATACTGATGACAAGAATTAGAGGATTTGAACTAGTAAAAGAAGAAGCAAGACAGAATCATGTGAAATGCATCCTGCTTCCGAAGAGAAGCACAAAGAACAGTGCAGGATATGACTTCTTTCTTCCAAAGAGCGTTGCTATTCTGCCACACAGCACAACACTATTATGGACAGACGTTAAGGCATATATGCAGAAAGACGAAGCATTACAGTTGCATATCAGAAGCTCAATTGGAAAGCGAGGAATCATTCTAAGCAACTGCACAGGCATCATTGACAGTGATTATTACAACAATCCTACCAACGATGGAAACATTGGAATCATGCTTAGAAACATGACAGATGAAGTAATCGAACTGATGGGCGGTGAGAAGATCATGCAGGGAATCTTTACAAAGTTCCTTCTGGCAGACAATGACAATGCAACAGAAGAACGCATCGGTGGAATCGGAAGTACAGGAAAAGGGAAATGACAGTATCTAATGAAATTTGGAAATCTATTCCTAATTGTGCAGATTACGAAGTATCTAATTTCGGTAGAGTAAGAACAAAAGATCGAATGGTTTTCAACGGAAATGGATTTTTTTTGAAAAAATCCATTATCTGCAAACAATCAGTTAGCAAAAAAGGATATATGGTTTTAACAAAAAGGAAAGGATTACCTACGCAATGTGTTCACAGACTTGTTGCATTAGCTTTTATCCCTAACGTGGAAAATAAGCCACAAGTAAACCATATTGATGGTAATAAAACAAATAATAATGTAGAAAATTTAGAATGGTGCACAAATAGCGAAAATCAAATTCATGCTGTGACTTGTAAATTAAACGACCATTCAAAGTATGAAAGTGGAAAAGCAAAAAGAGGTGTCTATAAAATAAACCCTTTAACAAGTGAAATTGTTTCAAAATACAATTCGATATCAGAAGCATCACTAAAGAACGGAATAAAAAATCCTTCAAACATTTGCAGAGCAATAAAAAATAACACAAAGGTAAAAGGTTTTTATTGGAAATATATAGAAAGTGAGGTGATCAATAGTGCAGCAAATAACAATATTTGATGAATTGTGCAATAAATTCAGCATCACAAAGCCAATCAGACTAATAGAGTTATTTGCTGGCTGAATGGCTACGGATCACAGGCAATGGCACTAAAGCGAGTTGGTGCAGAGTTTGAACACTACAGAGTTGTCGAGTTTGATAAATACGCTATCAAGTCTTACAACGCTGTTCATGGAACAGACTTTCCAGCAATCGACATTACAAAAGTTCATGCTGCAGATTTAGGAATCGTTGATACAGATGATTACTGCTACATGATGACATATAGCTTTCCATGTACTGACTTATCCGTAGCAGGACTTCAGAAAGGCATGAAAAAAGGGAGTGGCACACGTTCTGGACTGCTTTGGGAAGTTGAAAGACTTCTTAAAGAAATGGATGAGCTGCCGCAGATTCCATTCATGGAAAATGTAACACAGGTTCATAATCAGCAGAACATCGAAGATTTTAAATCATGGCTTAATTTTCTTGAATCGTTAGGCTATTCGAACTACTGGAAAGATTTAAACGCAAAAGACTTTGGAGTGCCACAGAACAGAGAACGCTGTTTCATGATCTCTTTACTTGGAAATTACGTTTATCACTTCCCTGAACCAATCAGGGAAAGAAGGACTAAGCTGAAAGATTTATTGGATCATAACGTTGATGAAAGATTTTATCTGAAATCAGAAAAAGCAGAAAAGCTCATCAAGCAATTGATTGTTGCGAATATTCCTTCAGAAAACGAAAACGTAGAGACAGTGCTGGCTACCAAACAAGGAACAGTATTAGAAAGGCAAACGGATGTAGGTGCTACCCTCTGTTCCAGAGATTATAAAGGATTAAGAAATAGAGATAATGACAATGTAGTTGTTGAGAAGATTTCAATAAGACAGGCAACGAAAAAAGGATTTATCGATATGAACAATGGGGGGTAGTTGACATGTCTTATCCAGGCTCAAAATTAAGACGAGGAAGAGTACAGGAAGATGGCAACGTATCTCCAACACTGACATGCAGTGGTGATGCAATTATGAGAGTAGAGAAATGCAAGAAAAAGAAATAATCCAACTTGGCTATCTTGGGAATGAGAAGCATCAAAGTACATTGGTTATTTCAAAAGAAGGTATTGCTCCTACTTTGGACTGCTGCATGGGGGGAAATAGACAAGTGAAAATTATGGACGAAGTAAAAGTTGTTGGTGAACTTGAAAAAGGATTTAAACAAGTCTATCAGGTTTTATCACCAGAAGGATTATCACCCACGCTGGATTGCTGTGGTGGGGGAAATAGACAAGTGAAAATCTATGATGATTATGAATATCGCATTAGAAGATTAACACCTAAAGAATATGGCAGACTGATGGGAGTTTCTGACGAAGATTATGAAAAGATGGCATCAGTCAACAGTAATTCTCAATTGTATAAACAATTTGGAAATTCAATTGTCGTAGATGTTATGGTCGCAATCTTTAAAAAACTGAATATAGAACAGGAGAAAGAAAAAAATGATTAGTTGTGATAAAGGACAAACAGCCGTAGTAGGAAGAGAAAATAGAATATTAGCAGAATGGGCAACACTGACATATGCAATTATCAGAGGATTTACAGAAAGTTGCGAAGATGAGGAACTTAAAGAGAATCTTAAAGAACAGATGCGTGGAGCTCTGGAAATGAATTTCGAGACAGCATTCAAGATGTCAGATGGAGAAACATTTGAAGAAGCAAGCAGATCAATGAAAGAAGCTGTTTTAAAAGCTATGACAGAAAGATGGAAAAGCTAGAAAGCAAAGAAGAATTAAGTGCATGGTGCTTTTCAAACAATCCGAAGATTCTTTCAAAAAGCAGAAATGCCGAAGAATTGAAAGAAGAGCTGTATAGAAAAAAGGAATTCTATGAAAAGACACTAGAAGAGAAAGAAAACGAGCTGAAGCTGAAGATGCATAAGAACAGAGTCCTGTATGAAAACAAGATAAAAAAGATTCAGCAAATAATAGAAAGGCTGTAATGACAAGGATATGAAATACAAGGAAATAAAAGAATGTGTGAAAGAATTGGATTACTGCGATAAAGAGTTGTATAAGCGTTTTTGCGAAGGGAAATTATGTATAGAATGCCTTCTTGAGGAGCCATATGGTGGTTGCTTGCTTTCCAAATTGCGGGATTCAATTGAAAGATTAGAGGAGAAACAACAATGAACTATTACAAGCAAATTGCAGAAATGCTCGGAGTGGAACTAGAAGAAGAGTTTAAGTTGAAACCTTCCTGTCTAGAAAAGCCATGGAATTGTCTATATAGATTTTCAAAAGATGGACTTGAGAACAAGTATTCTGATTTGAGTTGGGTAAAGTGCGAAAAAGGTGCGATAGATAACATTCTTATTGGACAAACTGAAGTTATAAAGATTCCATGGAAGCCTAAAAAAGGAGAACCATACTGGTACTACTCAGTAGGGTTGAAAGAAGCAAATCTTACTCAGTGGGAAGATAAACTTTGGGATTTGTTGTATTGGAAGGTAGGAAACTTTTTTAAGACAAAAGAAGAAGCAGAAACCAAATGGAAAGAAATCATTGAACAGATTTATAAGGAGTACGAAGAAGTATGAATAAAAAATATTTATTGCCGTTGTTAGCACTGTTTCTGTGTGGATGCATCGGAAACAGTCAGATTATAGATACGACATACACGTATAAGAAAGCAATCGTAAAAATGCCTAACGGAGAAGCAAAAGAAGTAGAAGTACGCAGTTGGGCTGATTACGCAAACAGCGATGCAATTTCAATTACCTTGAAAAATGGAGAACACATTTACACACATCTAAACAATGTTGTACTGATTGGAGATTAGTAATAAAAAGAAAGATATGAGAGGTGAATAATGAACAATTCACATGAAGTGATGCTATTTGTACAAGGTTTATTATTAGGTGCTTGTCTGGGTGCACTTACTTTTGCATTAGTTATTGAAAACGAAAGAAGTTATACAGGTTATCAGCCAAAAGATGTAAAAGATCATGGCAATCCACCTAAAGGAACAGAGGACTGACATGAGTTAGTGGAAGAATTAAAGGAAAAAGAAAATGATTAGCAGAGCAAAACTAAGAGGAAAAAAACTAGATGAAGATTGCAAGAGCTGCTGCACATCTTCTCACGAATATGGATTAGATGATGATAGAGTTTTCTGCTATGGACTGGTTGACTGTTCAACTGATGAACTTATTGAAAAATGCAAAAACTGTAAAGCACTTGCTTACAATGCAGCACCACCAGAGGAAAGAAGAGGAGAAAAATAACATGAATAATAATATAAACATGGATTTCATTGCAAAAAGAATTGTTAAAAGATATGTTGAAGAACATTTAGATAAGAGTGACAAAGAAATTGCACTTACAGATAAAGAACCATACATTGTATGGAAGTGTAAGACACTTCAAAACTGGAAGTATTTAATCAGTACAGATCTACATGATGGAATGTATTACGAAGTCACATACAACGGAGATAAGCAAGAGTGGTATCTTGACGCTTACAAAAAGTTTGAAAACAGATGTATCCCTATGAGTGAGGTTGAATAATGAAAAGTAGAACAATAGCTGCACTTTCAACATTACTCATGTTGACAGGGTGTCAAAAATCATGTGCGGTTAATTACAATCTTAGAAATGATGCAAACAATTTTAAGGTTAGAAGAAAAGTAGTAGCACTAAATACCAGAACAGATGAAACATTGTTTTCAGTTGAAGGCTATATCTCAATTGATACAGACAGTGATGGAGATTTGAATGTAATGATCAGAACAGGTGAAGATGAATACAAATTGTTTTATGCTCACCTATCTGATGATGTTACATATACATCTATTCAGCTTGAACCGAGAAAGACAAATCAATATGCATATGAAATATCTTTCTTCCCAGCTAAAGAAGCAATTATGCATGGATTGATTGATATAAATTCTACAGAGGAAAAAAGAAATGTGCATAAAAAAGATTGTGTTTGATGGGGAAGTAATAAGAGCTAAGTATATTGTCGAGCATTATATAGAAAGTGGAATTACAACTTGGATGTATATTCCAAAAGAAAAGAAGGAGAAAGACATGAAAGAAACAAATTTAGAACATTATAAAGAGCAATTGAAGACAATCTTACTATTCCATTTTGACAGTCCCAGAGCTGTCATTAAGTTGATTAGAGAAAAATTTGGCTGTCAAATCAAAGTTGAAAAGTATGCTACAGATGCAATCTTAGAGTGGATGGCTCAACCATACAAAGAACCTATCTTAGATGATGCTGAAAGAAAGTATCTTGCAGATGTAATTCGACCTTTTAGAAACAAAATAGATACTATTTCAAAGTTTCAAACTAGGGATGATAGTTCACAGTACATCTACATAGGAATGAAAGATAGACGTTGGAGCAATTTACCTTGTTTCCCAAAAGGCACTATGTATAAGGGCATGAAAGCTGGAAAGCATTACTCACTTAAGGAGTTAGGACTGTAAATATGTTAAACATTGAAAAATACAAAGATGAGATTATCGAAGAATATCGAAATTTACTAAAAAATTTTGATATTGATGGCAATGGCAACAGGATAAATAAAGCTATTCAGACAGTTGCATTTAAACATTGTGGAAAGGTATTACGTGGTACATCTATTACATTTAGATGGCTATTTGAAGAATACGAAGAACCTGTTCTAGATAACGTGGAAAGAAAGTATCTATCGGCAGTTATTAAGCCATTCAAGGGTGATGTGGATTATATCTGTAAGAGATTGAACTATGGTGGCTATTATATTGCAATTGTCAGCAATGGAAGTGATGTAATGAAGCTTCCATATTTCCCTAACAACAAAATGTATAAGGGTATGGAATTAGACCGCAGATATAAATTAAGGGAATTGGGATTATAGATATGTTAAACATTGAAAAATATAAAGACGATATTCTAAATGCAGCACAAGCAGACATAACTTGTTGTGTTATTGATTTGTATCATAATGGCAAATGTCCAGATAATTGCAAAGACTGCAAAAAAGCTGCTATGGAATGGCTTTTATCAGAATACAAAGAACCGATCCTAACTGATTCAGAAAGAGAGTACTTGTCGTCTGTTATCAAACCATTTAGGAAAAATGCAGATTTCGTTTGCAAAAATTCAAACATACTACGCGAATATATTTCTATTGGGCTTGATAATAATGACTACATTAGTTTGCCAACTTTTAAACCAGGGGAAATGTATAAATGTATGGAAAAAAATAAACTATATGCATTAGAGGAGTTAGGACTATGAAACCAATTATCAACCCATGGTTATTCTACATTGTAGATGTAATTGACAACTTCAAATCAGCATGTTTCATTCTTATTCTGCTTATTGTAATAGCCTTTGGAGCTATAGTACTTATAGAAATAGGCGAAGCTGCGGATGAATTAGAATTAGACGAAGTGAAAGTAATTAAAACCCTCAAGAGAATGGTTGTTGTTGTAGTATTACTGATAACTTTTAACATGTTACTTCCAAGCAAAAAGACGTGCTATCAGATGATGATTGCTTCACAAGTAACAGACAATAATATCCAGAAAGCAGAAGATGTGATTAAGGGTTCTGTTGACTATATCTTTGAAAAGATAAATGAGGGTAAGTAAATGATAGCTTGGATATTTTCAAACATTAGGTTACTGATCACTCTTCTTGTTCTGCTTGCATGTATTTGTTACATCTTTCTTTTTTATATCTTATTTCAAGAAATGATGGAATGGAAAGATAAAAATGATAGACACAAATAGATGGTATATGCTTACGGAAAATGAGCGTGATGAAGTATTTAAAATAAAATACGGATGGATGCTTGCGAACATATTGAAATATGGAAACTGTTTAATCCCACAGGCAGCAATCAACAAATCCAGTTTAAGGATGATTAAAGCTGCACTCGAACAGGATCTTAGTGATTTAGGCTTTCAAGCAACAATCGATATAAAAAAATATTATTCGAAAGAGTATCACGAAACAGATTATATAGCGGAGGGAACATTCGATGATAACATCAGAATACAAGGCAAAGCCTTTAAAGGAAAAACCACTACTGGACGAATTAGACAGTGAAACTATAATTGCATGGTTTCGCTGCAATTCCTGTATAACATGCCTGTTTAGAAAAAATGTAATTGATCAAGATGAAGAAGTGGATATTTACTGGTGCAGTAGAATGCACGAAAAAAATAGAATTTGTGAAATGTGCAATTTTCTAGGATATTCAAAAGAATAATCATGACCAGATTACAAAGATGCCCTTCCTGTGGCTGCACTGCAAGATTGTATGTAGACTTCAGTAAAAGAGTCAATTCCAGATATCCGATAGTAGTTCGCTGCAGCATGTGTGGATTGTCCACAGAACCATGCAATTCAGAGCAGAATGCTATCGATACATGGAATAGCATGTTTGAGTGCAGACACGTTATAGGAAGACAATTAAAGCTATTCTGAAAGGGGTAATATGGCAAACTTTGGAAAAACGAAAAGCACTAAGAAAAAAGTAGTACCCAAAAAGATGCCTAAGCGATATGACAATCCAAACGATGATTATCAGCGTAAAACAGATTGGAAGCTTGGCAAACAGACAATGTGGTACATTTCAAAAGAAGATTTTGAAAAGATGCAGCGTGTACAGCTGGTACGTTGTCAGAAAGCAGAAGAAGATACTGATAACGAATACAGACAGGATCGTAATTATTTACTTTTGATGCTGGGTGTAAACCTTGGATGCAGAACAAATACGATCCTGGAAATGACACCGAGAGATTATGCAGGTGGCAAATTCAGAATCAAAGAGCACAAGACAGGAAAGGTACAGCAGTTTGAATTGAGAGACAATCTGTATCGCTTACTGGTGGACTATACGAAGAAATATGGTTACACAACGGATGAATTTATTTTCCGTGCACATAGATCAAGCAGAAATAGACCACTCACGAGACAGACTGCATGGGTATTTGTAAAAGAGCTGGCGGATGAAGTAGGTATTGAATATATGGTCGGTGCTTATTCACTGAGAAAAAGTTTTGCCAGATGGCTTTATGATGAATGCCACGATATTTATAAAGTACAGAGAGTTTTGAATCATTCTTCTGCTGTCACAACTGCAAGATATATCTGTCTTGAAGAAGATGAAGTAATGAAGATCAGAGCTGCCATCGAGTATGGTTTCGACAGGTTTCAATAATAGTTTCTTACATAGTGCATTATGTAAGATTCCAAAAAGCAGGAAATCTATAAAAGTGGCATAAATAAAAGGAATTTTAAAAGAATACAAGCCATGTGACAATTTAACATAACTTGTATTCTGCAAGATTCCGAGAAAGGGATAAAACGATGGAAAAAGTTAACCACCCAGAGCATTATCAGAGCATAAAAGGCATTGAATGCATCGATGTCATGGAAGCATTCACAGAAGGACTTGAAGGAATAGAAGCAGTTGATACTGCACAGGTAATAAAGTACGTTTGCAGATGGAAAAAGAAAAATGGTTTAGAAGATCTTGAAAAGGCAGAATTCTATCTTCACCATTTAATGGAATACTTAATGAAGAAAGATGAAAATAAAGATGAAGATGAAGAATCAATAACTCTTTATGCTAACGGTGTTCCCTATGCAACCCTAAGAAAAAAACCAGTCAAAATAAAGGATGTATCTGATGATGAAAGAAATGATCAGCAAAGATGAAAAAAAAGTTGTGATTGGCAGACTTACAGAAGCATATGTCAGCATTCCAAAAAAGATTGAGCGTATCAACAGTCAGATAGATGAAATCAGGAAACGCTATACAAGTGTTTCAGCGGTCAGCTTTGAATCACATATTCCATCTGGAAAGACAAATGATGAGAAGCTGGCTGAGATGGTTACAAAATTGGATGAGCTGGAAAAACAGCGTGGAGATTTACGTAAAAGACAGGAATTCATCTACAAATCATTGGGCATCTTTAATCTTTCCGACAAAGAACTGCTTATTTTATCAGTTGTATACAATACAGATTCTTATGAAAAAGCTGGAGAAATGGCTGGATATTCCAAGACTCAAATCTATAGAATGATGGAAGAAATTTATAGAAAGGTATCAAAAAATATATGATCATTATTTTACTGATAGCGTATCTTGCAAATTTGCTGGAGGTAACAGATTTATTCTTCTGGATACCGTGGTGGTTTGTGTTTATAATTTCTGTATTAGATACAATATTCGATATCCTAGATCGAGTGCATAGACACAAGAGATAACAAAAAAAGCACCGCATAATTGCGGTGTTTTTGTGTGGGCATACGTTGAAATATTAACCTCTTAGATTTTAATTTTGCTTAGTTTTAGCAATATCATCTAATACAAGTTGCCTAATATAATCTATTTTATTAGGAACACTATTAAGTTTTTCAATTACGCTATCGTCCGATCCTGTTCTAAACATGATTGAATAACGTTTGTAATTTTCCTTGTGAAACTTGTTGTCATATTCCAATTTATTAAATGACTTTTCTTTCTTTTCTTTTGGCATGTTAAAATCTCCTTTACTCGATTTTATTATAAAACATGCTCAACGTCCAATTCCAAAGGATGCAACTTCTTATCAAGCCAAAGGTACATAGAGAAATACTTGTGGCTTTCAATATAACGATCCATCTCTCTTAAAAAATCATCGTTTGTAGATTCAATTAAATCTTTATTGTTTTCAAATCCTCTGCAACCGTATTTCAAAACGATTTCTTTTCCATCGAATAAAACCCAGTCAAAATAATCTTCATACACTGTTTCGTGCTGAATATCTGCACCGCATTCCTGCAGCTCCTTGCAGAACTTCACGCTTGGATAGAGCTGAATGCGTTCCCTTCTATAATTGTGCTTCCATTCTATCTTCAGTGGCAGAATGATGTGATCCAAAGCAATTGCTGCTTTAGCAATGAAATTTTCTAGTCTTTGCTGCATGACATACCTCCTAAAATTGACCTCATAGATTTGAAATTCACTTGTATTTTAACTCAAAACAATCTTAAATGCTGAATCATCAGCTGATAAGACTGGTGCCATACTGTAATTACCTAAAGGATAAACAGATTCTGCTCCATTCCATTCGGATAATTGTTTATTGATCCTTTTTACTACAGGCTTTTTTTCACCGTCTTTTAATATCGTAACCGTACTTTTTGTACGACTGACAACTCTAAAATACCATATACAATCATGATCACATGCACTTCTGCACGCATAAATGTTTCCTACTTCAAATTTTAGCATAAGATTTAACCTATCCTGCATCTTTCCTTGAATCTTAAAACCACTTCTTCATCAACGATTTCATCTCTATGTGATTTAATGAATTCGTTCCCTTTTTCCATAGCTGGCAATAAAACATTCTGAATATCCAATGATTCGATAAAATCGATTGCTTCTTTGTATGAATTACATCTGTGAACCCTGAAACCAAGTTCAACTGAAATGTTCCATTCATCATCATCTTTTCTTATATAAAACCTGATTCCATCTTTCTGGTATTCATAACCTTCTTTTGTTGAAAAATAATAATAAGTTTTGAATATTTTTTTTGTATCGCATGTATAACGATTAAATTCTTTATATGTAGTCTTTCGCATATGATCTTCCTATATACCTTTAAATATTGACCTCTTAGATTTGAATTTTGCATCAAATTCGAAACAGAAGGGGATTAGATCCCCATTCTGTTAATTTTGCTCACTTAATTTTTCGATAACTTCTTTAGCTGCACGCTTGCCATTGGCTGTTAGCTGACGCTGCCATGCACCCTGAGATGGTGCCCATCTAAAGCCATTTGACTTTAGAATCGTTCTGACTTCTGCATCTGGCTTTCCATCAAAGATGAATTGAATTCTCATTGCTTCTGAATTTTCAATATATTTAAAGCCATCGTATTCCTGTTCTGCATTGCCTTTTTCTTTAGCTTTTTCGAGACTTTCAATTCTTTCCTGAATTCTTTTCATTTTAGCGTTGCTTGACTGCAAACTATATGAAGGAAATGGAATGTGATAAATCCATTTATCCATTGATTCCTGCAATTCTTTAGCTTGATTTTCTGTTAAATCTGGACAACCTTCCAAAGTTTTATTCTTTCTATGATAAGCGTTGATTCTCTTCATTCTTTCGTGTTCTGATTTCAGATTTTGTAGTTGGAATTTCAAAGCATCAATTGCTTCTGGATCATTGGATTGAATTCCCTGATAGGCTACACCACGCAATACATATAAAATGTGTTCTGCTTTCTCAAAATTTGAACGATTGGCATCCCATGCTGCAACCTGTTTTTCTTTCTTGCGAGTTGGAAAATTTGCTGGACCACTAACTAAAACGGATGGACATTGACAGCCGATTCTATTTTCTTCATTGATTGCATAAGCTAACGTTCTGCAATACTTGTCTAGTAATTCTGCTGCATGTTCTTTCTGAGCTTCTGTTTTGCAATCATCTACAACTTTGCTGTAAATCTTTTCTGCTTTTTCACATTGCATTCTGTATTGCTTTGTTGCACTTCCTGCTTCATAGTCACGTAATGACATCATGTAATGTGATCTTCTTGCAAGTTCTTCATTGATTTCGTATAGCATAAATTTTTTTTCTCCTGCGAGTCTTTCTACACTCTGCTTTTATGCGTTTCGATCTTATGGATCTCATCAGTACACCGCTTTATCAGGTGCATACGCTACCGCATAAGCGGTATACGTTGGAAAATTGCTATCAAAGATTTGAAATTGGCTTTGTTATTTCTAAAATTTTATTGATTGGATCAATACACCAGGCTTTAACTGCAAAATCATTTTCAATGCATTCTTTAAAATGATTAATCAGATTATTGATGTTTTCACAGCCTATGAAAGTTTTTCTGATTGCATATGTAAAACCGTAATTCTCTTTAACTCTGTAGGTTTTTACAAATCCATTCTTTTCAATTGAAATTGTTTTATTTTCATTGCCTTTTATAGAATAATGATCATTTCCATAATTGAATTCATAAGTTTTGTATTTCATTTTTTACCCTCCTATATACCTTTGAAAATTGACCTCATAGATTTCAATTTTGCTTATATTTCACAAACATAGAACATTTAAGGTAGCACCATGATATGCAAATGATGATTCACGAAACAATTCATTTTCACTTTCTACTTGTACATCACACATAGCTACTAAATTTTTGAGCTGCAGGAAATATGTAACCTGAACAGTATCTTTATTTTTTATAGATCTAGTCCAGGAAATAATCTGTTTTCCTGTTTCATACCATACGCAATCAATTTTTCCGTTTCTCAAATCGTGCGATAATTGCGATAATTCACAATCAATCTTTTTTGCTTCTTTGTCATATTCTGCAAAATCATGCGTTTTCCATGCTTTTTTGTTCAATTCATCAAGTGAATCAAACACAATCTTTTTTATGCACATTTCTTTTTCCTCCTGCTATCTGCATTTTTCATGAAGGCTTTAGACTTCCAAAGGCTGCATTACAGAAGGGGATATACCCTTCAAAACTGGATCAAAAGATTTAATTTTCGCTTGTTTTTTCAACCTGAGAACTGCTAAACAGGTAAGCATTGACTAGAATATAATTACGATCTGAATTTTCATTTTCTTCATTTTCTTCGTTTTCCTGCTGCTTTCTAGTTTTACGCTTCCATAGCTTAGTAGTCACGCAGGCTTTTTCACCACGTTTGACGTGGTAGCCATTGCATTTCCAGTATAGGAACGTATTCAATTGTTCATTTTCTTTTATTGTTCCTTCTAAAATTGCTGCTTTTGTTACTTCTTCCAGAATTGCATTGTTTGTCATATATACCTCCTAAAATTGACCTTAAAGATTTCAAAATTGCTTGATTTTTTCGATTAATTCCATAGGTGGAAAATTGCAATTCATCAAATAATCAATAATTAAGTCAGGATCATCCATTAATTTTTCTTGAACATCATCGAAATTTTTTTCATATTCTTCTTCAGACAATGGAATTCCTTCCATATCTAGCACGAAATCAACGATTTCATCTGCAAGTTCAAAACATAAGTGTTTCATACTTCTTCCTTCTTTCTTTTTTCTGCTATCTGCTTTTCACATAACGACTTTAGACGTTCAACGGTAGCATTACAGAAGGGATATACCCTTCGAAACTGAATCAAAAGATTTGAAAATTGCTTGATTTTTAGCCATCCCATCTTTCAATATAGGTAACATCTTTTAAAGTGATGTATTTTCCATGGCATCTTTTTAGTTCATTTGAAAGATCTTTCTTATTCTCTTTTGAATTTTTTCTTCCAAAGCTGCCATAAGTAACTTCATTTCCAAAGCGTGTATAAGCTTTGTAAATTCTGTAAGTTCTATTGTTTTTCATATTTTTTCCTTCTTTCTTTTGTTCTACCATCACCATTTTCTAGAGACTTTGGACTCTTAACTTTTTTCAGTTAGTAGGTTTATAGAGAACTGATATATATACGTTTGAATATCAGTTCAAAAGATTTCAATTTTGCTTCTTTTTCTGAAACGTGCTTTCAGTCCTTCATGCGTTTTTCAAGGCTTTCTATTTCTGCCATTGTCAGCCATTCTGGTTTTTCATCTGGTTTGAAACTGTTCCATAGCATTTTCATGTCTGCAATATGATCTTCAACATTACCAGCCCATAAATATTTCACATGTCTGTTTCCATTGCCTAGATAATAGGCACAGTCAGCACGCATTCTACTAAGCAACGTGTATCTATATTGTTCGTTACTTGTTTCAATGATTTCTTGCATAGTTTTCATGTTTTTTATCCTCCTGCTATCTGCATTTCTCATGAAGGCTTTAGACTTCCAAAGGCTGCATTACAGAAGGGGTTATACCCCTTGAAACTGGCTCAAAAGATTTCAATTTTGCTTGATTTCGATATAATTGTGAAACGGTGTAATATGACAGTATGCTTTTTTACCGTCTAGCATGAAGTCAAAACATAACGAGAAGAAATTGCAATTATGGCTTGAAACTCCATGGAAGTTTATTCCATTCAAATCTTTCACAAAATTCTTCCAGAAATTCCATGCGTGACGTTTAGCACTTGAACAACTTTTATAACAGTCGTTCAAAGCACTATAGC
>ERZ1034946.202-NODE-202-length-41584-cov-8.961665_pt1 | contig 41584 bp, 62 predicted proteins | sample MGYA00520591_ERZ1034946 | MGnify/ENA primary metagenome ERZ1034946 (study PRJEB33766, sample SAMN09781753) | gut metagenome | biome: gut microbiome | host: Homo sapiens | place: Madagascar | study: EMG produced TPA metagenomics assembly of the PRJNA485056 data set...
ATCTTATCGGGTTCCTTACTTTCTCGTCGTTGTTTAATTTTCAAGGTCCTTAACCAGCCTTTCGGCCGGCCGCTCTTCTCTCGAGCGCTTGATAACTATACCACAACTTGCCGCAAATGTCAACATCTTTTTTCAAGTTTTTCATTTTTTTAACAGCGACGGGATCGAAACAATCAAGCGTCCGCGCCTTGCTGTCGGCTGCGCTGCGGTTAAGCAACGTGTGATATTATAGCGCGCCGATCTGCAAATGTCAAGACCCAATTTCAACTTTTTTTACCGGGTTGCAATTCCGTGTACAATTTGCTATAATGGCTAAACGATATATATAATGTATAAGGAGGGATCTGCAATGCCCATTCGTATTGATAACGAATTGCCGGCGAAGCAAAGCTTGGAAATCGAGAATATCTTTGTCATGAGCAACAAGCGCGCGGACACGCAAGACATCCGCCCCCTGCATATCATTATATTAAATTTGATGCCTACCAAGATCGACACGGAGACCCAGCTGCTGCGTCTGCTGAGCAACACGCCGCTGCAAGTGAATGTGGACTTTCTGCAAGTGAGCAGTCATACTGCCAAGCATACCTCTAAAAGTCACATGGACAAGTTCTACTACACCTTTGATCAGATAAAGGACAGGAAATACGACGGTATGATCATCACCGGTGCGCCGGTGGAGCAAATGCCCTTTGAGGAAGTGGATTACTGGGACGAGCTTTGCCGAATCATGGATTGGACAAAAACCAATGTATATAGCACCTTCCATATTTGCTGGGGCGCTCAAGCGGGGCTGTACTACCACTACGGTATTCCAAAGCACCCGCTCAGTAAAAAGATGTTCGGCGTATTCCCCCACCGCAGTTTAGATGTGACCCATCCGCTGATGCGGGGACTGGACGATGTGTTTTACATTCCCCACTCCCGGCATACGGAAATTCTGCGGCAGGACATTGCTCAGGTAAAGGATTTGCAGATCCTGGCATACAGTGATATTGCCGGTGTCAGCCTGCTGTCCGATATGGAGTGCCGCAACTTCTTCTCTACCGGGCACAGTGAATACGACCGAGATACACTGGCCAAAGAATATTTTCGTGACAAGAGCAAAGGACTGGACATTGACAGGCCCTACAACTACTTTCCCCACGACGATGAGAACCTGGTGCCCTTGGTCAGCTGGAAAAGTACAGCCAGCCTGATTTTTTCTAACTGGCTCAACTATTTCGTTTACCAACGCACACCCTACGACATCAGCACACTATAACATAAGTAACAAAGACCGCTGTGGAAAACACAGCGGTCTTTTTCTATGACTTATATTATCTTTAGAATAATAAACACATAGAAAAACAGCCCACCTGAAAAAGGTGGGCTGTATGTAATTACTTAAACAGGTAATTGGTGTTGTTAAAGGTCAGCGGCTGGTACTCGCCATTATGTGCATAGTACACAGCAGACAACTTAACAGCCACAGCAAAAGTCTTGCCGGAGCAGCTAAACACATAGCAATCTGCGCCGTTAACAGTAACTACCTTATTGTTGTAAGAGATAGAACTGCTGGACGGATCCGCACTGTAGCCAACCTCCTGCCAGTTATCGTGAATGGTCTGCTTGAGCAGCAGCTTCGCATCCGCAATGCTGTAATCCGGCGTGGTTGTAATCTTATGCGGGTTGGAATACGCATCGTAAGTCTGAGCCACTTTTGTTCCCTCTTCCGCAGCCGTCGTTTCCTGGGCGGGATTGTAAACAAACGCGCCAAAACGAACGATAAAGTAGATCAGGAACCAAATGAGCAGGATCAGGATCACAATCAGGACGATCTTGCCGCCCTTGTTCTCCGGTCTTGCCGCCATCTCGTCCTGAGACGGTGTGGGGATCGGCACGAAAGGTTTACCCTTCTTAGCGCACTTCTTTTCCAGCTTAGCATTCTTCTTGTCGATCTTCTTGACCAACTTAGCGTATGCCTTCTGGCCGGCCTTCTCTGCTTTGATCTCTCCCTTAGTCTGGAAAGCATCGATGGTCGGAATGGCAATGGCGGTAAATGCTTTGCCGCCTGCGGCCGCTTTCTTTTCCCCTTTTTCGTTTTTCTTCGTAGTTTCTTTTACGAATTTTTCATAAGCCTTTGCATGCTTCTTTCCCGCTTTGGCGTTTGCCTTAGCAAGTGCCTTTTCAGCCTTTGCTTCTCTCTTGGCCGCCTTCGCTTCTTTCTTAGCAAGCTTCTTTTCTTTACTCAAGGCAGTACCCTCCTTATAAGTATAGTAGTAGTATATCATCTTGCTGCTCAAATTTCAACAAAAAAATGCAAGCAAATGCGAGATTTTTATGAACAAATTGTAAACATTAGTACGCCGGCAGCATACAGTACACAAGATTTGGTAGTAAACAGCGGTGCATTATGCCTATATATGATCCGGATAGCGGTGAGCGGTAATGGTGCCGTCCTTCACTTCCAATCGGCAAATGCGGGCGTTGCGGCGGTCGCCTTCAAAGCCGTCGTCCTCCACATTACGGGCGTGGTACACCGCGTACCATACGCCACCCTTCTTGATCACGCTGTGATGACCGGTGCCCTCCTCCCAATCGTTGGCGCGAATCACCGGTGCATAGGTATGGTCATCCGGCACCTTTTCAAACTTGATCTTAGTTAGATCCGTTTCGTCTGTTTTGGCTCGGGCGTATCCTATATAATAGGTAGGCTGTAAGTAGCAGTTGCCGCTGTACATTACATACTGCCAGTCCCCCTCCCGAAAGTAGCAGGCACCCTCAATGGTGTGCCAGTGCTGGCCTTTCTTGTACCGATCCCGACGGAAGATCTCCTCGTCCAGCGTGGGCACCACCACCGGCACCGGGTGTCCTGCCGGTGTGTACGGATCCAGCATCTTATCTACCACAATATAAGTGCCGATCCGGTCACCCTCAAACGTATTGGTAGAATAGAACAAATACAGACCGCTCTCGTTCTGCACAATCTGGGAATCAATGGAAAAGGGATGCAGAATCTGCTTCTCCTGCCCAAAGGGGCCGAGGGGATTATCCGCCTGACTGACAAACAGCGCCTCCCGATGACCGCCCTGGTCCGGCGTATCACCAAAGAACTCATAAGAACAATACATATAATATGTACCATCCAGTTCAATAACGCTGGGCGCCCAGAAGCTATGCTCCCCAGGCACGGTAAACACCATACCGTGAAATTGCCAACCGGTGAGCAGATCATCCGAGCTGTAAGCGTAAATGCCATCATCGCCGGTGGTATAAATGTAATATCGACCGCCGCTTTCCAGAATAAACGGATCTGCCTGGCCGATATAATTCTCTTTTTTTGTTTCTAACAGCTGCATAAGTGCGCTCCTTCTTCAAAAATCAGCACCATTATACACGCTGGCGCGGCCTTTGCCTACCGGTATGGACCAAATTCTTAAAATTCAGTACAGTGCACAAAAAAGTGCCAAAAAATTTGTGCAATAGGGCAGGAATCCGGCGGAATTTTGCCGTGAAATCGCAAATTGTCAACTTATTTTATAATTTTGGTTGACATTTACGCAAAATCAAGGCATAATAGTACAAAATTCAATGTGAGGTAAAAAGTATGTCAGAAACAACCGCAGCTGCCGAAAGCAGCAAGAAGAAGAAAAAACTCCGCACGGTAGACATTGCCTATATCGGTCTGTTTGCCGCACTGATCGCTGTGTGTGCCCAGATCGCCGTGCCCATGACCGTGTCCTTTACCATGCAGACCTTTGCCGTTTGCCTGTGCGCCGGACTGCTGGGATGGAAGCGCTCCACCGTATCCGTGATCGTGTACATTCTGCTGGGTATGGTAGGACTGCCCATCTTTACCGGATTCAAAAGCGGCGTGGCAGCCATTACCGGTCCCACCGGCGGCTACATTGTCGGCTTTGTCCTGACCGCACTGATCACCGGCGCTTTGGTGCAAAAGTTCGGTCACAAGTTTTGGCAGTTGATCCTGTTTATGGTGATCGGCCTGACTGTGTGCTACGCCTTTGGCACCGTGTGGTTCATCATTGCTTACAAAGCCACATTAAAAGCGGCGCTGGCCACCTGCGTGGTGCCATTCCTGCTGCCGGAGTGTGGCAAGATCCTGCTGGCAGCCCTACTTACCAATCGGCTGATCCGCTTTGTAAAATAAATCTTAAACGACACAAAGAAACGCAAGGTGCGAAATACACCTTGCGTTTTTTATTATCTTATACTGCATAAAGCATTTGCAACAGGCGCTTTCCCGTCGCAGTGGTGAACAGCTTTTCTCTGCCGACTTGCACGGCTTCTTCGGAAAGCCCCTCCTCATACGCATTCACCAAAAAGTCCGCCTCAATTAAAATGCGTAAAGTCAATCGGTCCACACCGGTGTAGGTATGGTGTCTGGCCACCAGATCACAAACTTCTTCCACAAAATCCTTTGGCCAGTCTGCAAGCAGTTGGCATACCACCGGCGGGCCCTCCAGCTCTTGGTATTTACCGGCAGAGGAACCGTAATGCAGCTCCGCATTGTGAATACCAATATCATGAAGTGCAGCGGCTGTCAGCAATACGCGCCGCTGCGCATCGTGCAAATGCTCCCCATCGGCAATCATTTCGGCAAAAGCATACACCTTGATCAAATGCTGTATCCGTTTGGGATCTCCGGCATCATATTGCAGGGCACGGCGCAACGCCTCTCTCGGATCGTTCAATGGGCTCATTTCTCTGCCTTTACCGCGTCATACTGCTCCAGCACCTCTTTGTCCGGCGCAGGGGTACACAGGGACACCACCACATTCACCAGCAGACCAAACAGGAACGCAGGCAGCAGCTCGTAAATCTTCAAAACCGGTGCCAGGTCGGCAATGCAATACTTCCACAGGAACACCATTACCGCGCCAGCAATCATACCGGCCACAGCGCCGTAGCGGTTGGAGCGCCGCCAAAACAGCGCCAGCAGCATTACCGGACCAAAGGACGCGCCAAAGCCCGCCCAAGCAAAGCTGACGATCTTAAACACAGAAGCATTAGAATCCCATGCCATAAAGATGCCGACCACAGCAATACCCAGCAGGGTCGCCCGAGCCACGATCATCTTAGCCTTGGCAGACAAATTCAGGTTGAACAGGCTGCCCAAAATATTCTCGCTGACGCCGGAAGAGGCAGCCAGCAGCTGGCTGTCCGCCGTGGACATGGTGCTGGCCAAAATACCCGCCAGGATCACACCGGCCAGCAGTGCAGCAACTACCCCGTGCTGGGACAGCAGATTGGCGATCTGCACAATAATGGTTTCCTTGTCTGCCAGCGCACCCATAGCGCCGTTCTTGACCATAGCGGAGCCAACTACGCCGATCACCACGGCAATGAACATAGAGATCACCACCCAAATGGTGGCAATGCGGCGAGAGGTCTTTAATTTGCGATCATCTTCAATGGCCATAAACCGCAGCAGAATGTGGGGCATACCAAAGTAGCCCAGCCCCCAAGCGGCGGTAGACAAAATTTTCAACAAGCTGTATGTGGCGGATTTGCCGCTTTCCGGGTCATAGGTAGCCGTCATGGACAGATAGCCGCTCATGCTCTGCGCATTCTCCACCACGGCGCCCACACCGCCGGCCTTGGACACGCCAAACACCAGCACCACCACTAGCGCAATGCTCATCACAATGCTCTGCACTAAGTCAGTGGTAGACGCGGCAGTAAACCCGCCGGTAGCGGTATAGCCCACGATCACAATGGCGGAAATGATCATTGCCACATGGTAGTCCATACCGAACAGCGTGCCAAACAGCTTGCCGCAGGCGGCAAAGCCGGAGGCTGTGTACGGCACAAAGAATACAATAATTAAAATGGCTGCCATGGCGGTAAGAATATGTTTTTTCTCTCCAAATCGGCGAGAGAAAAAGTCCGGCACGGTAATGGCGCCAATGCGGGCGGAATACCGGCGCAGACGGCGTGCCACCACCAGCCAGTTAATGTAAGTGCCCACACCAAGGCCAATAGCTGTCCATCCCGGATCCGCAACACCGGTCAAATAGGCAACGCCCGGCAGGCCCATCAGCAGCCAGCTGGACATATCCGACGCCTCGGCACTCATGGCAGTAACCACCGGCCCCAACCGACGGCCGCCCAAATAGAAATCATCCACTGTATTGTTGCGCTTGGAGCACACAATACCAATAGCCAGCATAGCGATCAGGTACACGGCTATAGAGATCAGAATACAAACTTGTGCACTGGTCATAAACAGTACCTCCAATAAAATTTGGCGCTTTGCAGCACTACCGGTGCAAAGCAATACAATTTATAGTACCATTTTTTGGTGCCGATGTAAAGAACAAGTTGCGTTTTTTCGTTTGATTAGCGCCTATATCCGGCAGTGATAAAAGAATTGACAAGCCGTAGGCAGGTTGCTACAATAAAATCGTATAAAGCTTATATTCCACAAGGAGACGGAAAAATGAAGCAATCGGCAATGCCGCCCCGCACCGGGCGTACAATAGAACTGGATATTGCCAAAGGGTTGGGCATTCTCTCGGTGATCCTGTACAACACCCTGCCCGCCTCGCCTTTGCATACAGCGCTGGGCGGTTATATGATGCCCCTGTTCTTTGTGGTGTCCGGGCTGGTTATGCAAAGGGATACATGCAGCTTTTCTCTCCGTCGTTTTTGGGAGAAGAACGCCCGGCTGCTGTTTTATTACATTTTATTCAGCGCCATTTATCTGCTGTGCAGCGCGGTGACCTGTATTGCAGGCAACGGCAGCTACAAGGCGCTGGCACTGGACGGCATTGCCGCTTTGGTCGGGTGCGGATTTAATGTACTTTGGTTTTTAAGCACCCTGTTTTTGGGCAAACTGCTTTGCAGTCTGCTCACCGGCAGCCCGCTGCCCCGCTGGGCACAAGGGTTGTTCCTGGCCGGGCTGTTTTTGCTGGCAGCCGGTATAGGCAGAGCAGTGGACTTTACCGCCCTGTCCGGCGTGGGCCGGGTGCTGGGCATGGTAGGGCTGACGGTTCTTCGCCCCATGGAGGCGGCCTTTTATCTGTTTATTGGCACCCTGCTGCAAGGTGCGTTTCGTTCTTTGCAAAAGCAGTGTACCAAGCCGGCGATGGTTGCCGCCTGCGGCATTGGCGGCACTGTGCTAACCGTCGGCTGTGGCTTGCTGGCGCAGGCAGGGCCACAGGATATGTACGATTTGACTGCCTCTCGCCCGCTGCTGAGTTTGGCGGCGGCTGCACTGGGCTGCGCCGGAATCCTCGGTATCAGCCTGGCGCTGGGCAAGGTGCCTATGCTGAACAAAGGTCTTGCCTACTTGGGCGTACACGCTCTGTACCTGATGGCCATTCACAACCAGCCCAATTTATATGGCTGGCTCAATAAGCTATCTGTCAAGCTGTGCGCCGGGTTGCCCGGCTGGTATATGCAGGGCATGTTCTTTCTCCTTCTCACTGTGGCGGCGCTGATAATCGCCATGGGACTGGAGCCGCGACTGGACCCGGTAGTGCGCGCCTTGGTTCGCCGCTGCACCGGACAGAGAAAAGAGCAGACAAACCCGGAGCGCTCTTGACTTTTCGGTCCCGATTTGCTATGATACCAAGGTAACAGCAAGGACGAGAAACAGTACTCCCCCACCCTGTGCAGAGAGAACAGGCGGTCGGTGCAAGCCTGGGCAGGCGGCGGAGGAACCCATCTTTGAGCTGTACGCCGAACGCAAAGGCTATTAAGGCGTACCGGGAGCTCCCGTTACAGAGCGCGCAGAGTGCAGGCTCAGCCTGAATTTAGGTGGTAACACGGATCAATGATTCGCCCTAAACCGATCGTCACAGATCGGCTTAGGGCTTTATTTTTTGGAGGTTTTTTGTATGAAACTGGAACACTTAGTTGGCGATCGCTTTAAGGAGCGCCCGGCAGACTGCCAGGTAGACAGCCACGCCCTGATGGTGCGCGGCGGCTACATCAAGTATGTGGCAAACGGCATTTACTCCTCTTACCCGCCCTTAAAGCGGGTGCTGAAGAAGCTGGAGCAAATCATGCGGGAAGAGATGGACGCCCTGGACGGTCAGGAAGTGCAGTTCCCGGTGGTGATGCCCGCCTCTCTGTGGGCAGAGTCCGGCCGGTATGAGAGTATCGGTAAAGAGTTGCTGCGCTTTACGGACCGCAACGGTGCCGATATGGTGCTGGGTATGACCCACGAGGAGGCTGCGGTGCAACTGGTGCGAGAATACGCCGGCACCTACACCAAGTACCCCTTTATGATCTATCAAATTCAAACCAAGTTCCGGGACGAGGCGCGCCCCAGAGCCGGGCTGATCCGTGTGCGAGAGTTCACTATGAAGGACGCTTACTCCTTCCACACCAGCCAGGAGGACCTGGACGATTATTACGAAAAGTGCCACAAGGCTTATGAGCGCATTTTTGCCCGCGCCGGTGTGCCGGAGGTGATCTCCGTTGCTTCAGACTCCGGTATGATGGGTGGCAGCGTATCCCACGAATTTATGCTGCTGACCCCCATTGGTGAGGACTCTATCGTGCTGTGCGACGACTGCGGATATAAGGCCAACATGGAGGCTGCCGAGTCTATCCTGGAGCCGGTGGAAAATGCCCCCTCCCAGCCGCTGACTAAGGTGCACACCCCGGGTATGCACACCATTGAGGAGGTATGCACCTATCTGCACGCCGACCCTAAGGACAGTGCCAAGGCCGTGGTGTACCAGACCAATAATGAAGACAAATATGTGGTACTGTTCCTGCGAGGCGACCTGGAAGTGAACGAGACTAAGCTCACCAACTTTTTGGGTGAGGAAATTCACCCGGCAGTAATTACCGAAGAATGTGGTCTGCACGCCGGCTTTATCGGTCCTGCCAACCTAAACGGCGACTTTACCGTGCTGTACGACCGCTCCCTGGAGGGGCGCAACAACCTGTGTGCCGGTGCCAACGAGACGGATTACCACTATACCGGCGTGGATATGCAGCGGGATGTGCCCGGTGCGGAGTACCACGATTTTGCCAAGGTGGTTGAGGGCGGTATCTGCCCCTGCTGCGGCAAAAAGAGCATTCATATTTCCCGTGGTATTGAGGTGGGCAACATTTTCCAGCTGGGCAAGAAGTACACCGAGCCTATGGGTATGACCTATACGGATCGGGACGGCAAGAGCCGTGTGCCGATCATGGGCTGCTACGGCATTGGCGTTGGCCGACTGGCCGCCGCTGTGTGCGAGGCGCACCACGACGACTACGGTCCCATTTGGCCCAAGGCCATTGCCCCCTGGCAGGTGCACCTGTGCGCTGTGCGTGCAGACAATGAAGAAGTGCGCGCCTTTGCCGATACACTGTACAACACCTTGCAGGAGAAGGGCGTAGAAGTGATCTACGATGACCGTTCTGTCAGCGCCGGCGTTATGTTCTCCGACGCAGATCTGCTGGGCGTGCCCCTGCGCGTGATCGTCAGTCCTCGGAACCTGAAAAACGGCGTGGTGGAACTGACCGCCCGGGACAAGAGTTTCTCTGAGACCGCACCCACCGCAGAAGCGGCAGACGCCATTTTGGCCAAGCTGGCAGAATGAGCGTAACGAACCGGCCGATACGCATTTTGTTCGTGTGCCACGGCAACATTTGCCGCTCGCCTATGGCGGAATTCATCTTTAAGGATATGGTGCAGCAGGTGGGACTGGCAGATCAATTTGAGATTGCGTCCGCTGCCACCAGCCGAGAAGAGATTTGGCACGGAAAAGGCAATCCGGTGTACCCGCCTGCCAAGGCAGAGCTGGCTGCCCACGGCTTGTCCTGTGACGGCAAGCGCGCCCGGCAGCTGACTGCCGCCGATTATAACTACTACGATCTGCTGCTGGCCATGGATGGCAACAATGTGCGTAATCTGCACCGTATGCTGGGCGGCGACCCGCATCATAAGATCAAAAAGCTGCTGGATTATGCCCACGGCGGCGATGTGGCCGACCCTTGGTACAGCCGGGACTTTGCCCGCGCCTACCAGGATATTGCCACCGGCTGCCGCGCCCTGCTCACCACCATTACAACTGAATAAAAAATTGCCCCGACGCAAAGTCAAAATGATTTTGCACCGGGGTGTTTTTATCGGTTTATTTATCAAACGACGGGTTGGTCATATAGTAATTTTTGCTGTTCAGCTTATCGGTGGCTACCCGCAGTCCCTCACCGAAGCGCTGATAATGGACGATCTCCCGCTCCCGCAGGAACTTGATTGGCTGGATAATATCCGGATCGTCTACCAGGCGCAGAATGTTGTCATAGGTGACCCGCGCCTTTTGCTCCGCCGCCAGATCCTCGTTCAGGTCAGCAATGGTGTCGCCCTTTACGCCGATACTCGCTGCGTTCCAAGGGGAGCCACTGGCAGAGGTTGGATACACACCGGCGGTGTGATCCACAAAGTAGGCGGCAAAGCCCGGGTTCTCCTCAATTTGCTTTTCCGTCAAGTTGCGGGTCAGTTGGTGCACCATGGCGCCGATCATTTCCAGGTGCCCCAGCTCCTCCACACCAATGTCCGTAAGCAGACCCTTCAACTCCGGATACGGCATAGAATACCGCTGGGACAAATAGCGCAGACTGGCACCCAGTTCCCCATCCGGGCCTCTTTATTGCATTTAGATATAATTAGTATAAATAAAGGCCGAACAGTCTTGTAAACTGCCCGGCCTTTTCTCACATGAGCATTGTCGATATTGGAATTATGCGGATAATGTCACCATTTATGGCTTTAATGCCAACAGAAAGTTGTTTGTAACGCAGTCCATCATCCACTAAAACAGCTTCGATGATCACATAGTCCGTAGTTTCAACCAAATCTTTGGTATCTTCCACAATCATTTTTCATTCCTCCTTTGTTTTTCGTTATACTACAACGAGGCAATGATTGTCAATACCTTTCACTAATATTAAGTAAAAAAAGCATATATGAAAAAGCCCATCGGATAACCGGTGGGCTTTCTGCTTTACTTGATGAATTTACGGTCAATATCCTTTTCCCATACACACAGCCAGCCGGAGGGGCAGCGCGCCCACAGGTTGCCGGTGCTGAGCAGCTTTGTCTCCAGCACGGTGATGGTTGTGCCTGCACGAAACATAGCGTCTGCCTTTGGCTTGCTGCTTGTAGCGTGGCGCCGTCCGTCCGTGGTCAGATCCTTGACCTTTTTGCGGCCGGTGGCAGCACCTGCGCCTTTGTAAATCCCACGCACTGCGGTGGTGGTGTATGTACCAGGCTTAACCGTCGGTGCCTTTGGCGCCGCTTTTTTGTAATTGACATCGCTTTCTGCGTACACCGTCTTGCCGCCTTTGGCGTTGGTGAACAGCCAAATGCCGCTGAGGTCGGAAGCAAGGGCGGCAGGCTGCACATACACCTCCCTGGCGTTTTTGACCTTTGTGTACTTCCGGCGGTTGGCTGTCAAGGTAAACTTACCGTCATACCAGTAAGGATCCAGTACGATCAGGTTACCGGCCTTGTCCAGACCGCCTACATACACGTAATGGCCGCCGTTGGAAAACAGCTGCTTTCCTCCACCGGATACGCATACAATGGCCTTGCCGCCGGCTTTCAGGTGCTTCTTCAGCTCCTCCACGGTCTTGGCACGCTTACTGAGAATGCCGTAGTATTTTTCCAAATAGGCGGAAATGGTGTCCATATCCGTTCCCTCTGCGCTGCGTGCACCCATAACCAGGCACTTCTGTGTCCAGGCTGCCGTGTCTAAGCCGGTAAAGCCGAAGTTGTGCAGTACCATTAGGCTGGCGCATACCCCGCAGCCACTTGTGTAAATACATCCGCTGGTGCCGTACTTATAGGGGTGGGATTTGCTTGGATAACGGATAGACTTGCATTTTTCCGTGGTCTGTCTGCAATAGTACAGCTTACTCATGACTGACCGCCTCGCTTTCTGCGTTCTCTGACCGCTCCAGCGCAAGGGTTTCGTCTGCCTTTAGTGCAGCCTTGGTAAAGCTGTTGTTCTTCCACCAAGCAGCCAGGGAAGCTACTACTGCCACCACCGTAGACACAGCGGTGTACACCTCATCATCGCTAAAGGGCAAGGGGTTCTTGCCAAAGGCGTTGAGTAAAACATTCAGCAGCGACACCACCAGTACAGCGGTGCGTGCGATCGTTCCGGTTGTCACTTTCATTTTTTGTCGTCCTCCAAATCTTTAATTCTATGATCCGCAACAGCTTGCTTATTCTCAAGCACATGTATGCGATCCTCAACATTGTACATACGCTCAATCAGCGTATTATGTTTGTCCTGCTTTTTTTCCAGCTGATCTATTCGGTACAAGGTCTTGCTTTGACTCTTATAATTGCCAAATAAATATCCTGCCAGGGAAAACACACCGGACACAATAGCTACGATTATAGCGTCACTCATGGCTATCACCACCTTGCAGGGCGTTGATCTCTGCCCGGTATGCTGCCCGCTGCCGGCGGATCGGTGCGTACTCATCCTCGGACAAGGCTCCGTCTGTGTACTTCAAGCATAGATAATCTGTTTCAGCCAGTTCAGACTTCAAAAACGCAATGCGGCTTTCGATTTCAATGCTCATTTTGCCACCCCCAATACTTCAACTTGCGTGCCTGCACCAATTGTTCGTCCATTGGTTGGGAAACCTAACGACTTAATCGCACCATGAGCCTCCACATCCTTGAATATGTTGAAGTTAACCTTGTTGCTAAGCCATATACAGCCTTTTTCCATGACATCAGCTGGGTTGAAGCCACTTGACTTATCTGATTTGTTTTGCATTACACGCACCATGTCAGCAGTCAATTCAACCTCTGCAACAACGAAGCTTCCCTTATCTTTTGCAACATCGAAACGAAACGCATTGGGTATGTAAGTCTCAGATGTGTACGAATTCAAATATACAGTTTGGTCTCCGGCACTACTATTGGTAGTAGTTCCAACGCTAGCCATGCGCAACTTAATTTTTCTGCACGGCTTAGACAAAATCCAGGTTTGCTTGTCCGTTGTATCAGCGTCAAATGTCTTGGAAAACACAGGCTCCCAGGTCTCAACGCCAGATGCGCCGGGTTCACCGGGATCTCCCTTATCTCCCTTGTCGCCTTTGGCGCCATCATTACCGTTCACGCCGTCTTTGCCTGCGGCACCTGTATCGCCCTTGGGGCCTACGACCTCACCCAGAAGTACAGTCGTACCGTCTGTGTAAGTGATCTGTAGCTCTCCGGCTTTTGTGATTTGTGCATCGGTGATACCAATGCCATCCGCACCGGCAGGTCCTTGTGCACCGGTGTCGCCCTTTGCGCCCTTTGCACCACGCGGTCCCTTAACATTACCCAAGTTATCCTCTTCGCCGTCAGAATACTCCAGTTGCAGCTCTCCATTGTCATTCACCCACGCGGTATTGATACCACGACCGTCCGTACCATTTTTACCGGGAGCACCATCCGCGCCTGGCGCTCCGTCTTTGCCGTCCGTGCCAGGAATGCCCTGTGGGCCCACTGCACCATCTTTTCCCGGTTCGCCCTGCGGTCCTCGCTCTCCATCTTTACCAGGAGCGCCCTGGGGACCCGTGTCACCCTTTGGGCCTTTAATGTTCACCGGTTCCGGGTTGTCCTTCCCGCCGTCATTGGTCCAGCTGATCTCCCCCGCTGCGGACACACTGGGCGTATAAGTGGTGCCATTCACACCCTTACCAATATCCTTGAGCAGAGCCTGCACCTTGGCGTAATAAGACTCCAACTCCGTTGGATCAGGCGCGTCTGCCTCCACAGCCGCCGGGTCATAAGATCCTGGGCGCACATAAAACACGCACGGCTCCGGGCTTATACGCTGCACCAACTGCTCGCCATCCACAGCATAGCCGTAAACGCCCAGGCGGCACATTCCCTCTTGCAGCGGCGGGGCGAAGCATTGTCCATCCACCACAGTGGCAAACTGGCCGTTCATGCACACCCGCACGACCAAATCGGCGTATGCCGGGTCCAGCTCTACCACACAGCGAATCTGATTGACATTCTCAGCTGTCACCGGATCTTTGTTTTGTAAGATCACCGCCTGCTGGGTGACCTTAATGTTTAATGTCTGCATAAAATCCTCCTTTTTGACATAAAAAAACGGCGTGTCTTAGCCGCCGTTTGCAGTTGACTGCAATTTGTATTTTACATGAGGCTCACCTCCAATAAAAAGGAGCAGGAATAGACACCTGCTCCAACTGACTATTTTATTTTGCGTTCACGCACGGCTCGTGCGCCACTCAAAAAGCCCATTATGTAAACGCTCAAAAGCGATCGGCTGCATCTCCACTGCACATCTTCTAAACAATCGGAACGATATGCATCACGGTAACAAAGTCTCGCCCTTTCCAAAATGTCCACCGTTGCTATATCCGACAGGCGTATAGCCTCATCGATGTTGCAACGACAACTAAAATTCTCATGTGATTCCATCATGGCCTCCTATATGCATAACAGACGGAAGGTTTCTCTCCCCTTGGGTGTTACCAATGTTTGAGTGCCTGCCCATTTTGTTTTATCATTATAGGATTCTTTGATTTCAAACAATCCTGCATTCTTGTCCTCATACGGCATTAAGCGCCCGCGTTTATCACGGTATAAATATTTTTTGTCTAACAGGAATGCAATAAAGGTCTTAGGACCGATTCCCAGTTGCTTTGCGGTTTCCCGAAAATTCGTAAGCAAATTACGACTTACCAATTCATCAAAATATTCTGCCTTTGGTTGCATTGTTTGTACCGCCACCGTAAGTTTTGAATTCTCCTGCATGGCCGTTCTTAAATTCTGCTCCGCCATACGCAGCGCCCGGGACATTACCATTTCAGGCGTATTCCAAGCATTTTCCAGCTCGATAAAATACAAGCGTGCCTGTTTACCTCTATCATTGCGCTGGAGCATACAGAGTTCCTTAGCCATTTCAATGGTCAACTGCGCATCATTTCCCGGCCTACCGCGCTCGCCGGGATTTTCGCACAAAAATGTGCGAAAATCATTGCCCTCCACAAATCCATATTCGCACATTCTCGGAAACCAGTTGCGAAATGGGCTTTTCACTTCCAAGAATTTATGCAATTCTCTTGCCGACACCGTTGGCCTATCGTCATCGTAATTCACTTTGATTAACTCGTTCATAAACAAAAACTCCTTACAAAATAATCTTGCAAGAGGTCCTCGTATTTGGTATAATAGATCTGTCAGTGGAGAACCTCTGCTGCTGTTTAGGGATTTGCTTGTGCTTGGTCGTGTAAGCAAATCTCTTTTTTCTTTTCAAAAAATGCCACATAATGCCGTTTCCTATTTTCGCCCAAAAATGGGCGAAAATACCGATTCACATTTTTTGATCATCCAGTGCTGTAATTGCGTCCATAACTTTTTGCGTTTCTTCTGCTGAAAAATCATAACGCAGCTTTTTAGAAAAAGTGCAATCGCTCATGCCCAGATAATCCGCGACTTGCCACAGACGCAAACCAGAACGAATAATTGTACTTTTGATTTCTGACCCCTTCATTTTCGCACCTCCTTTCGCATTCGATGTCATTATGATATCATTTTCGTAGTATTATGTCAACAACATTAGCAAAATATTTTTTTGTCGTTTTATTGTTGACATATCCCCTCTTATGTGCTATTTTTAATTTAGACACAAAAACAATTATATTGAGGTGTTGAAAATGACGAATATTAACTACAAGGAAGTTGGCAATAGATTAAAGCGACTGATTGCAGAAAAGAATATGAACCAAATTGAGTTTGCAAAGCTCTGTAATGTGAGCGAAGCTACTTTGCGATTGCATATTCGCGGTGAAATAAAGAAAGGGATCAACTGTGATTGCTTATATGCATATAGCCGGGAACTCAATGTTTCTATGGAGTATCTACTTACAGGAGTTGAAACAAAGAAGCCCGTTGCAATAAAGTATGTAGACATCATCAATGCAATCAACCTCTTGATCGATGCATTTGGAACCGAAATTATCAGCCCATGCAATGACGAGTTTGCGGACTGTTTATACATTGCAGATGAGCCTATCCAAACCTACTTGGAAAAAATCAGGCTTAATGGACATATTCGCGAAGATCTTGAAAGAATCAACGAGGGTGAAACATACAACAAAATGCGTAGAGAATGGGCAGGATTATCTTGCAACAGATATAGTTACACTACAAAGAAGATCATCCCCTACGATGACGATGACGACAACTTGCCCTTCTAAGTCAAAAAGGCTTTCGTCTACAAACAGGCGAGAGCCTTTTCGTTTTTCTTGCAATCTGTGGGGAAGTGTGGTATGGTGGGGAGTGAAAGGAGAGATGAAGATGAAGTCTAAGGCCAAAGTGTGGATCCTTGTTGTGACCGTTGTAGTGGCGGTGGGGGTCGGTATCGGTGTGTGGGTGCACTATGATCGAGTGCATGATCAGGAGACAGCCAGTCTGGTAGATCACGCTGTATCCAGTGCGCTGGCTGGTGTCACTACACAGCCCACAGAGACTACTACAGAACCAGCAGCCACAGAGGCGACCGCAACCACAACAACTACAAAGCCCACAACCACTAAGAAGAAAAAGAAGAAACATACTACCACGCAACCGCAAGTAGTGTATCGCACCGAAAGGAATGGCACAGTAGCCCCAGACGCAATAAGAGAAACAATCGAATCAACGGTGCCGAAGCGTCCTGCTGACGCGCACTTTGATCCCATACCTTCTGACGATGGATATTACTGGGACACAGCTTCTTCTCGAGACGATCCGTTAGAAGAAATATATGTCGATGAAAGCGGCAGGCATTTCTATTTCAAAAAGGGCGATAAATCCACTCCAAGAATATATATTGACTAATAGCTCTAAAGCGGCTGTTCCTGTGCGGAACAGCCGCTTTGCTGTTTATTGCAATTTTGCTTTCAGCGCGTCCACTTCGGCTTGCAAAGCGTCCAGCTGCTTCTTTTGATCTTGGATGAGCTTAAGCATTGCCGGGATCATGATACGGTCTTGCCAACTTTCAGGTCTACCCTCGCTGTCATAGATCACGGCGTTGGGGTAATGCTTGTCCAGATCCTCGGCGATAACACCGATCTGCGTACCGCTGACCAGCTCGTTGTTCTTGTATTCCGGCTTGTAATTGTACTGGCACACCTGTACATCGTAAAGACCGCTCGGATCCAGCACAGCGTCTTCTACCGGTTTGATGTTCTCCTTGTACCGTTCCGATGAACTGGCAGTTGTAATAACACCGCTGGTGTTGACCACTAAGGGAACCGTTCCGCTGACCGCTTCGAAATTGAGCTTCACATCGCCACGCGCTACTACATTGCCATTAACAGTCGTATTACTGTTAAGATAAATACTGCTTCCAAATAAATACAACCGATTGTCCCCGCCATTTGCACTTAATACAAATCCACCAGCAGATTCGATCGTATCTCGTACAGCTTCTGATCCATCAAGGGACCAATTCATTGAACACAGTTTGAAGCGCGTCGCGGTTCTGTTTTGGATCTCTACTCCACCACCATTATGGCGAAGATATATCGTTCCACCTTCCAAATATGTTTTCAATTTTTTGTCGTATTGACCATAACCAACAACTAACGAACTACCACCAGAAGCTGCATTGATGATTTCGCAACCAGAAAAGTCATAAATTTTCTTGTGGAAAGTAACATCCGTATCAAATGTTGTTTGACCAGCAACATTCAATGAACCGTTGCACCACATATTACCAGCCATTGTTACACCCCATACGCCTGTGTAAGAGCCGTCCGAATTCTTTTTTTGCACAGATAGAACCCAGTCGCTGTTCTTTGACGGCTTTTGGAAATATGCGCGATTATTTCCCACATCGCAATACAAAGCGTCTTCGTCTATGTTCCACCCGGCGATCGTGCCTTTATCCGCAAGGATCTCAATACCGGAGAGCCTACCGGCTGAAATGTCCGTAGCATTCAGGTAATACTGGTTGGTTTTTTTGTTGTAGTACACCGCAAAGTCCTTAAAGGGGCCTTGCAGTCCGGTGGTAGAAACAGCCATGCCGTTCTTATTCAGCAGCAGGCAGCGTCCTTTGGTCTTGCCCTCCGCTGCCGGGTACTCTCCGATATAAAGCGCGTCTGACACACCATCGCCGTCTCGGTCGATCAAAGCAGCGTAACCGCCCACTGCGTTCGTGATAGAATCCGTGGCGTCCTGAATGCGCTGCGCCAACGGCGCTGTGACCTGCTGCATAGCCTTAGAGATCATGCGAGAAAGAATGCTTCCGGCAGAGCTGCCCTCCTGTTCTGAACGGGCATGGGCGGCCACATCCATAGTGACGGAGCCATCATAATCATACTCCACACCCATCAAGGGGATATGGTGATCGCCGGTATCATCCCGGTAAGTGATCACATCGAAACTATCCAGCGCCGGATTGGCCGTGAGCAATGTCATACTTCCCGGTCGGTACTGTATGCCCAGGTCAAATACAGTCTCACCCTGGTCGCCATCATCTATGTAGATCATATCAGATACAGCACCAAATACTTTTTCCGCTTGGGCCTGGGTGGTGATCAGTGGGTTGTCGAAATACAGCACCTCGCTGTTGACCGACAGACTATCTGGTGCAAGAATATTCTTATTCCCATTGTTGCAACTGATCCCCAGGTAGGTTTTGTCCGTCTCTGCCAGTGAAACCTCTGTGACCGTGTCATCTGTCACCGCGTATTCTGCCGTACCATCATATACCTGGGCGAAAGTATCTACTCGCAACTTGCCTTCTCGATCAAAGACGGCAGCACAGCCGCAGAACCCAGCCACATAACCGATGGCATCATTCACATTATAGGCAGTGACCTGCTGCTTGCCATCCTCATCTGTTTCCGTACCGCAGAGCAAAGAAACATCTACCGTGCCAAAGCCGGAGACCTTGCTCTCCACGCCGGCAGCCAACTCAAAGTTACCCTGGCGTGCCAGGTCTTTTAAGATTGCCAAAGGGGTCTGCTGACCGCTGATGGCGGCAGAATACGGCATAGAAAGATCATACATGTGGTCGTACATTTCCAAAGTGGTACATTCGCCGGACCGAGTGACCTTTTCCGGATAAAACACGCCCATTGGCACCCACTCCACTGCACCGTTGACCATACAGCCAAAGTACACCACGGTTTTCTGCCCGCGAAGCACGGCACCGGCGGGCACAGCCCACAGAACGCAATTACACCCACAAGCGTAGGACTTTGCCAGCGCGTAATCGTCATGGCTGATACTGCGGTCAATATTCAGCTCCATAATGTTATTTTGCTCATTTGGGCTTGTAGGATCCGTCTCATCGTTGTAGCCAAAAATGAAATTGCCACATTTAACCTTCACATAGATCCGTTCCCCGTTTTTGATGGCCTGGTTAAAAGCTGTGCTTGTCTTGTACATAAAATACTCCTTTAGCGCTCGATGGCATCTACTTTGTAGTTGATGAAATACCGGCAATCCCTGGCACCGGAATAGGCTGTCCAACTGGGCGTACCAAAGTAGCAGTTGAACGAAAACACCGTATTCCCGGAAGTATCCTCCAGTTTAATAGAATGCCAGGGCTTACTCGCATTGTTGATCACGCCGTTTAGCTTGTCCAATTCCGCCCGGGTCAAGGGCGGAAAGGACAACTGCCTTGTTTTTTTGACCTGAACGATACTGCCGTTCATATAAGCCGACTTGGAGCGGCCCGTGTTAGAGGACCACACCTTTTCATCTGAACAGGATATGGCATTGAATGATGGGTTTGGCATTTTCGTGCCGTCAATATATAGTGGCATACCGTCCCTCCTTACGCTGTGGCCGTAACCGGGTCACGGCCTTTCTTTTCTGTTTGGTTCACATCGTCCAGCACCACCGTGCTTAAATGCTTACCGCCCACATATACCGGGATCGTTACATTGACCGCCTGCCCGCTGCTACCCAGCATTTGCACCATCATTGCGGCTACCTTGCTGATCCACTGGGTGTTTCGCTCCAAAGGCACAACAGCCTCGGCGCCTTTACCTTCCAGCAGACCGACCTGGCCTTTTTTCAGCACGCCGCCCTTTTCCAGCTCTGGGATAGTGGGTATAGAAAACAACTGGTACTGGCCGTTGGTCACGCTCACGCCCAGGGCGCTAAGCACATTAGACAGTGTGCTGCCAACGCTAATCAGCAGCTTGTCATTGATCTTGCCAACCATATTGTTGACCAGTTTGATCACACCGTTTAAGGGGCCTTTGAACGCATTGGTAAAGGTGGCTTTCAAATTCTTCAGGCCGTTCTTTAAACCGGTCACGATCTTACCGCCAAGGCCGGTGACTTTTGATACAACGCCATTTTTCCCGGTAAAGAAATTAACAACGCCGTCCTTAAATCCTTTGAATTTTTGGCTGACCTTTTTCCACAGATCGCCGATACCGTCAAACAGACCTTGGGAAATAAATCCGCCCTGTTTTTTCATAACCTTAGACGGCGATTTGATCTCAAACGCTTTTTGGAAACCATTGATAAACGGTTGGAAAATGTGTTCCTTAACCCACTTCCATGCATCTCCAATGCCGTCAATGATGCCGTCCCAAATGCCCTGGGCCACATTGCCGCCGGCGTCTTTGATCTTTTCTCCGAAATAGGTCTGCACACTGGAGATGGCGTCCATAATCAGTTTGCCGAGGAATGCGGAAATACCACCCAGGGCGGCGCCCAGCGCCTCAAACAGAGAGCTAGCCATACCCCCAAAGTCAATACCGGCTATAAAATTCTCCAGCGCCGTAGCCAGCCCTCGCCAGTCCAGGTTTTCCAAGAAACCGGAAATGGTCTTGAACACACCACTGATGGCATCCGAAATAGTCTTGGCCACTTGGCCCCACTCAATAGTGCTCACCAAGCCGTTTATGTTGCTTGCAAGCCCGGCACCCAACTGGTCGAACTTAAAGGTGGTCAGGAATGTGTCCAGTGCGCTGAATATCGTATTCACGCCCTGTCCCACGATCTCACCCACACCTGCCCAGTCAAAGTCCTGTACAAAGCCATTCAGGCTATTGGCAATGCCGCTGACTGCATCATTGACCTTTTTCCGTATGCCGTCCCAGTCCAGGTTCTTGATCTTGTCGATTACTTTATTGCAGGAAGCCGCAACCTGCTCGCCAATGCCCTCAAAGTCGCCGCTTTTCCACAGGTTCTTGATTTTCTCCAAATAAGCGGAGAACTGGTCGGACGCTGCCGGTGTCTTGGCCGCAGAAGAATTGGACGAGCTGCTGTCTTGCTGATCATCACTGACCTTAGTAATTTGGTCAAACCCATACAACTCTTTTTGTGCTTGAGACAGCTTTTTCGTCTCTTTTGTGGTCTTGCCCACAGCGGTGGCTGTGGCATTTACTTGCGAAGCGATCCCCACAGAGGAAAGCAAGCCACTGATGGCATTAGCCACACTCATGGCATAGGGCATGAGCTTTTCAAACAGCCCCACAACCACATTGATGGCCGGTGCCAAAGCTTTTGCAAAGGCATTTTTTAAGGCTTCCACACGGTTATTCAGGGCCTCATTCTGACTTAAATAACCGGTAATTACCGAGCGCAGCTCACCGAAAATGTTTTTACACACTTTCAACCCCAGCGATACCACGCCTATGCGGCGGATAGACTTGACCACATTCAGCAGAGACTTACTGGCCGTACCGGAAGAAGCACGCATATTTTTCAGGTGACTATGCACCTTGCCGAAAGCGGCGCCCGCTGCGGACCCGATTTTACCGAATACGGAACCTGTTGCCCTACCGATAGCCCCGAATACAGCACCCGTCTTGCTGCCGACGGTTGCAAACGCGCTGCCGAGACTTTTAACCTTGTTTTTGAACTTGGTCATTCTGCTTTCAACCGGTGGGAAGGCTTCCTCTTGCAGAGCGTTGTCAAGCTTATTGCCCATTTCAGTCAGCGCTTCACCGTTCTGCTTTATGGTACTGCGTAGGGATTTATACCGCGTGGTCTCAATCGCCAGGCTGCCGTTGGCTTTATTGATTTGAGCCGTGGTCTGCGCCATAGCATTTTTTTGCTGGTTCATTTGTGCGGAAACACTTTGAATTTCTGCTTTGAGTTTATCGAGTGTATCCGTTTTCAAATTATCGGGATTCAGCCCTACATCCCGGAGTTCGTCATTGAAGACCTCCAGGTCGTTTTTCATGCGTTGCAATCCGGCCCTGTGCTGTTCAATTTCCTCCAATGTCATATAACGGGTCGATATTCTACTTGTGGTGCGAATCAACCCAGCCAATTCCTCATGCTGTTTGTTGACACCGGCAATTCCATCTTTGTAATCGTTCAAAAAAGCCTGCTGCTCTCGATATTTTGAGGTCACCGCCGTTAACTGGCCTGCCAGGGAGGCATATTCTTTGTTCTGCGATTTCAGCTTTCCCTGTAATTGCTCCACCTTGTTGGAGTAATCCGTAATCTTGACGCTGCTCGCTGTAGCCGCTTGCACATTGCGCTCTTGTGTCTTTACCAGGCTTTCCACCTGTTTACCCAGCTTGCGAGTATCTTCATAAGCGGAATTCATCGCTTGGGCGGTCGCCGCACGCACTTGACCGGTCACACCGGACAACTGTTTCAACTCGCCCTGGAGCGTTGTAATGCTCTTTTTATACTCGCTGATGTCTGCCGTAAATCGGGTTACCAATTCTTGATCCACTTTTTCACCTCACCTTCTGATCTAATTACAACTGGTTGAAATAAGCCAGTGTCTTAGCCGCCTGAATGTCCAATATATCCTCCTCAGTCCAATAGGGGAAGCGTTCATACACAGGGCCCATATCTTCCCCGGCAACAATAGAAGCGATCACACCGGCCTGGATATAAGCTATTTGTGACAGATTTTGATACTGTATGCGCTCCCGGTCACGATGGAACAGGATATATCGCTTTAATTCACCGTAAGTCATTGCAAGAATGACCGGAAAAGCCAGGCCGCAAGCATTGGCTTCTAAAATCATATCCTCCAAGGTGCAATACTTACCCTGGAAAGGAAGCGGGCTGTTCCTCGCTTTCTGCCGTCTGCTCCATGCCATCAAAAGCAGCATTGAGCATTTTGCCAATACCGGAGGACAGCTTTTCCGCCTGAGTGTCACTCAACAGACCGGATACATGGGCCAGCTTGAAGAGAATGTCGGAGAATGCGTCCATACCGCTGACGCCGCTGTCCACCAGCGCGTCATACAACGCCTCACCGGTCAGATCGCCGTTGGGATCATCGTTAAAATGCAGGGCCTCATCCAGTACAGCCAGGAGCCGCTCCGGATCACTGGAAGCGCTGAGGATCACATCCAGGGCGTCCTCGTTGAATTTATTCTTCAGTCGCAGCTGAGCAGCTACAGTCAAACGCAGGTGCACAGTCTTGCCGCCATTCAGCTGCAAATCGTATGTTCTGGTTACAATATGGGATTCGTTCATTGTCATTTCCTCCTAAAAAGTGGGGAGGCAGTCGCCCGCCTCCCGAATAGTCGATTTACGCGGCGGGGAACTCTCTGCTCCAGTCGCCGTCCAGCTTGTAAGAGACAGTAGCCTCCATCAGGCTGTTTACGCCCGGTCCCTTAATCTTCAGGCTGGGCACACCAGAGTTGTTAAACTTGGTGCCGTCCGGCAGCTTAACCATAATGGGTACGGACACACCGGCGTCCTCCAAAGCTGCCAGCACCCGATAATCCGATGTGGCGTCCTTTGCGTTGTATAGAAAAGTCACCTCAAAGGCGTCTGCTTTCTTGCGAATACCGGTAATGCTGTGTTCCACATCATCGTCATAGCAAGTGGCGTCCAGTTCTTCCCGTTCGCCCTTGGTCAGATCGCCGATTTGGGTGGCGTAGTTCAAGCACTTGGCTGTGGAGCCGGTATAGTTGGGATATACCTCAATGCCTTTGGACGCAAGACCGCGTTCCGGCTTTGTTTCGTTCATATAAAATCCTCCTTAATCTATCAGTCGATTGGTTCTTGTATCAACCCGGCGACCGTAACGCAATGATTTGCGCAAATAACCGCTGGGGTCGTGTAAAAGCGCGTCCGAGGACGCAAATTGCCGGATCAAGCCCAGCGAGGTCAAAGCCTCGTCTACCTTTTCCGTCAATTCCAACAGGTCCGGCAAGGTCATAAACCACAGATCCACCTGATAGGCGATCACATCTACGCACGCCAGTTCCGTGCCTGTATTGGTGATCTCATAAAATGTGATCAGGTTACCTGCCGGTTTGCTCTCCGGAAATGCCATCTTAATGTCATAGGGAATGTCCGACTGTACGGATTTTAAGGTATCCCGGATCACTGCACGGTAGTTTTTCACTTGATCGCCTCCTGTATAGCCGTACCATAATGCTCTGCAATCACCGGCTGCATTTCCTGCATGCCGTTATACATAAAGAGCGCCGGCAAGCGACCTTTTAGTCTGCGAAAACCGTAACCTGGTATATACGCAGTCCAAGGCTCGTGCTTGCGCACAATACCCAGCTCACTGTCCAACGGTGTACCCTTTTCGTCACCCACAGGCCCGGTTCCAAATTCCACATAGGCCGCATACTGCATATTGGTACGGCTGCCTGCGGTCACCTGATCACCGTCACGCTCGCAAAAGGCGGCGATAGACTCCCGCAGCAGTCCGGTGTCCTCCGGGCAGTTGCTGCGCTGACGGCCGGCCATATCCTCTGCGTCCTGCAACATCTGCCGCTCCAAGTTGTCCAGCAGATGATCTGCGGTGCGTTGCAGCGTCTTGGCATAGGCACTCAGCTTTTCAATCTCAATGTTCGTTTCCACCGGGCGCCCTCCTCTCTGTGGCATTCGCTGTCAACAAACGATAATGCAGGAACCGCTGTACGGTCTCCACCTCCAGCCAACCTATACCATCAGCCTGTACCAGGTCGCCGGGCCGTACGCCCACAGGGTCATACAACACGGCTTGATACCCGGCAGACAGCACCCGCCCCCGCTCCTCAATAGGGGCAGAAGCAGATACCGGCTGCCAGCACAAATACAAAACGGCAGGTGTAGCACTGTATGTGTTCTGCTCAAAGTCGTAAGCACTGTCTCTGATCGTCTGTGCGGAGAAAATCCGTGATTTTACAGTCCACGACTTAGGCGTTTTTGCTTTCACCGGTGCGCACCTCCCTGTATCTGTTGTACGGCTGGAGCAAGTCGGCAATGGCTGTCTCCTGCTCCGCAGGGGTGGTATAGGTCTCGCTCATAGATACGCTGCCCTCTGTATAGGACGCACTCTTTACACCGTAATCCCGATCCTGTATAAAGCAGTTCAGGTGCACAAAAGCCAGTTTGGCCAGTGTGGTGGCCGTTACCACCGGCGGCAGCTCTTGCGTGCCCAAATAGGTCAGGCAATCGTCCTCTGCCATATCCAAAAACAGCTGCAAATCCAGCTCTTCACCGGCGTGTGCGTACCAGGCCTCGCATATCTTGTCGTAACGCCCGGCAGCGGCCCGCAGCAGCCGCAGAGCCTTGTTTTTCATCTCATCAGTCAAACATATCACCCCGTAAGAAAAGGCGCCTTATTTGGCGCCCTTTTTTGTATCCTCTTTTTCTTGCAGCTGCCAACCGGCATTCAAATAAGCCGGCAGACAACTCCGATCAATGACCACTTGGGTCTTGCCCTGTACAACGGTTACCTTTTCCATTTGTACCTCCCCGGGCTTAGCCCTGCACCTTGACGATCATATTCTTGTCCAGCGTGGTCACGCCGTACAGAATATCAAAGGACACGGTGTCGATCTTGTGGGTGCTGTCGTAGTCAAAGACCACACGCACACCCAGACCGTCCGCAGAAGCCACATAGGCGTTCTTGTTACCCATCGGCAGATCCATAGGACGGGTCACCAGTGCCACGCCGTTGCGGTGGAACCCTACGGAAGTGGGCGCAGAGATCACAGTGGCATCCTTTCCAGACAGTGTAGCGTGCAAGGACTGGTCAATAGCCACCTCGGCCACCGCGCCGCTGGCAGCCGTAGCATCTGCGGCAAAATGGTACACATAGCCGTCCACAATAAAGCAGTCGCCCTTTTTCACCGTGGCAGTAGCAGCAGTCACAGAGGACAGCGCCACCTTGCTCTCACCGGCAGTACCACTGACCTTATAAGTCTTGGCAGTACCAACGGCATTGTCCAGATAACCGTAGGGATACGGTGCGTTCTGGCTCATGTATGTGTCCATGGTGTACACCTTGCCCAGTTCTGCGTCCCGCAGGGCGTTGCCGTCGCCGGCATAGGACACCTTGGACAGGTTGTCGTCCGTAGCATACAGCACCTTGTGCGAGGGGTTCAGCACCAGGCGGCGGTTCTGTACCGGCACACCGGCGAAGTCCAGATAGCTGCCCACCTTGGCAATATCCTTAATGGGCTTGGTTGCGCTCTCTCCGGAAGCGGTCACCGTGCGACCGGCGCCCTCTACGGCAGTCGCCAGTACATCTGCGTCCACCGCGCTGGCGATGGCGGTCATGGCCGGTTCGATCACCTGTGCAGAGAAGTCACGCAGATCCAGGGACATTTCCTTAGAAGTGATCTGCACAGTCACATCGCGCAGCCGGTCCATCTTCACGGGTACACCGCCCTCGTTCAGATCCTGGGGATCCACAGCGCCGGTAAAGTTCTTGGCTACAAACTTGCTGGGGCGGCGGGCGGTAACCGTGTCGCCAACCTTCACAAATTCGTTCTCATAGTCCCGGTGCACCAGGTTGGCCATCACCAGGTTGTTTTTCAGTACCATCAGTGCCTCATTGGCAATGACATTGGGAGTTAAAATCGTATTCGGCATTTCTTATTCCTCCTATTAGCCGTTATTTTTTCTCCACGCCTCATAAGCGCGGAAGTCTGTGGGCGGTACATTGTCGCCCGCTGCTTCCTTACCTGCCGGCGGCAAGTCCTTGCCCCGCAGGTTGGCGGTCGTAGCGGCCTGTACTGCCTCTTGAAATGCGGCGTCAAAAGCCTCCAGGTTCTTTTGCGAGGCGGTGGCGTCATTCCCGGTCAGGAATGCTGCAAACTGCGCAGGCAGCTTACGCTGGAGCAGCTCGGCCGCAACAGCCGTTTCCAACTGCTTCTTGGCAAAGGCTGCCTTTTCCTGTTCAAATGCCTGGCGATCTTTTGCCAGGTTATACCGCTCTCGCTCCTCTTTGTTCATACTGGATAGTTTTTTGGCTTCGTCCGCCTGCTCTTTGACGCTTTCTTCCCACTTGGCTCTGGCCGTGGCAAGCGCCTTGCTGACCCTGCTGTCAAATTCACTTTGGAATTTTTTGTCTTTCAGCAGTTCGTCAAAGGTCGGAGTGGTGTTGCCCCCATCGGAGTTGGCGCCGGTGTCGCCCGCTGCCCCCTCTGTGTTGGTTTCTGCTCCATTTTCGCCGGGTTCTTCGGCAAATAACTGGATTTGCAGCGGCAAGCGTGCGCACACTTGGCTGCGCTCCTTATTGGTGCCGTTCTCGGCATACTGTTTTGTCATTACTGACTCCTTTCCCGAACCGTTCTCTGCCGGTTCGTTAAATGATATATTCCCACAGGCATTGCCTGTAAATGGGCATAAAAAGAGCAGGGCTGCATAGCAGCTCTGCTCACTTTGGGTTATTTATTGCTTTTCTTGTTCTTTGAATAGCCTTTCATATTTTTCCAATATCTGTCCATACTCCTGTCTGATTTCTTCTCGCAGAGCTCGCATTTCCGGTGTGTTGCACTCGCCCCTGGATATTCCGGGGTGCGCCGCCAACCATGCTTCAGTAATTGCTTTTCCTCGAATTCTGCTTTTTCGGCCAAGTTTCAACAATTCAGCCTTTCGAGCTTCGTAAAGGTCTACCTTTTCCATCGCATGTACACTCCTCTATTTAAGATACGACAAGCTTCCTCTATTTGAATATGCAACGCGTTTTCAGCAAAATCTGAAAATCCCATACCGCGATCAATCATAATTGAATAGGCGTTATCTTTTGCTTGCGCATTTGCTTCTTCCCACTCTTCCAGCGTCACACCGTCCATCTGTTCCAGGCGGTAGCGGTATTTATGGTCAAAGGCTTCCATCACGCTGGTGCCATCGGCAATCATGCTGGGAACATCCGCCTCATCACTGAATGAAAACTGCGTTTGATCCGCCGGGTGATTATGTATATTGTAACTGCCTTTCATGGAAATGTCAACGCCGGTTAAGTCGATATAATCCGGCTGGTGACTGGTAACGGAATACACTTTGCCGGTGCGGTCAATAACCAGCATGTGCTCCTCGTCGGCACGCTCGTACTGTGTAATAAACCGATCCACATAGGCATTGCGTTCCTGCTCAGACTGCGGATTGATTTGGCCAAGATATACAGCTTCCGCCTGTTCCTCCACGGCCTGTTTATCTACGCCGTTTGCGCCACGAATAACGCCGCCGTTTTTCTCCACATATTTCTCATACCACTGGCTATAGGTCATATCTGCCGGTACGGTCATGGACTTGCCGGTTACCGGGTCCCTGGCCCAGCGGGTGCCGGGGCGATCACTCACCACCGGCACAGTAATACTGCGGCAAAAAGGGTGCATAGGTGGCAGGTTCTCGCCTGCTTTTGCCTCTTCCACCAAAAAGGTCTTGCCGTCCAGCTGGCGGCAGATGGCGGAGGTGCGCAAATCCAGAGTAGCCATAAACCGATACCGGATAATGCCCGCTGCCTTATAGCCCTCTAAAAAGCCCTGATTGGAGAAGTGATTGACCTCTGTACGGATCAGGCGGCTGGCACAATAGCGTTGCCCGCTGGCGCTGTCTGCACCTATGCAGTCCTCCAGCAACCTCTCCTCCATATCGTGCAGGGTCATGCCGGTCATGCAGCCTACCTCAATGGTGCGCTGTAGGCGCTTGCAAAATGCGGCGTTATTCTTCCACACACGATCGGAATAGTTCTTGCCGCTCCACTTATGGGTAAGTGCGGCCTGTACACGGCGGTCGCTGATCAAGCGGAAGTCATATAGACCATTCTGTTTTTGGTCGTTAAATATAGTGCGGTAGTACGCTTGTTTGAGGGTATCTATCAGTCGCGCTTTCGCCAGCCGTTCCTCACGCACACCCATGGCAACGGCTTCCGCACGAATGGCGTTCTGTAAAGCCTGCAAACGGCTGATACGGTCCGCATACGCTGGAGCGTCCAGCATAGCGATCAATTCACGCCGTGCCTGTGGTTCCTTAGTCTGTTGTAGCTGTTCCAGCAGGCGCCGGCGCTCCTCTGCGGTTTGGCCTGCGCTCAGCAGCTGCAAGGCATAAGCCTGGCTGATCTGACCGTTTTTAACATACCGGCGGAGAATACGCTCAATTTGCTCGTTGAGCTGCTCTATACCCTGGGCATACATACGGTTGACCTCCACCATTGTAGCGGTGGTGCGCGCTTGCAGCAGGTGTTCCAGGTCAACCGTTCGCCTTTTCCAATACTCTGCTGCTTTCATAGGTTAAGCGTCCTTTTCTTTGTCTTGCTGTTCCTGATCTGCCGACTGTTCCTTTTCGTCAGCCTTATCCTCTGTGTTGGCAGTGAAGCTGTCCATATACTGTTGCTGGTTCTCCTGCTTTTGCTGCTTCATATTCTCCACAGCTTCCGCCGGGTCCTTAACAAACCAAAGCAGGGATAACAGGGTTTGATCATCAACCAGTCCGGCGTTCTTCAAGGTGCACACCATCTGCACGATCTGCGCCTCATCAATGGGCAGGGCCACAGTGAACACAATATCCACATCGTCCACAGATACAGGGTCAATTCCGTTATGGGCCAGCCAGTTGTTATATAGTCTCCAGCGTTTCTTTAAGCCCGCCTCCATAGCACTCATTTTGCTTTTTACAAGCAGGTGCAAGGCCAGCAGCTTTAATTTCAGCGCCACGCCGCTGGCGTTGCCCGCAAAGGCCTGGTCTGTCATATCCGGGGTTAAAGTCATTTTATGAATATCCGATACCAGCGTATCGTCCAGCACCTTCAATGCATTCTCATCAAAGGTCTTTTGCACATATTCCAACCGGGCGTCCTGCGGAATACCATCCACAAAGTGATCCCGTTTAGCGGCTGCCATTGTCTCCGGCGGTAATACCGCACCGTAGGCAGCCAAAATAGAATTGACAAACTTGCGTTTATCCGTCAGGCGATCGGACAGCAGCGCATTGCGGGCGTCTATCAGGTTGGCCACCTGCTCAAAGTCGCCTTGTCTCTCCTCGTTGTTCTCATAACACACCACCGGCACACCGTCAAAGAAATGGGGCACAGGCGCGCCCACCGGGTGGTAAATATAGTTTTCCTTGTCCAGATCGTCACTTTCATACTGCTGGTACTGTGTGGCGGTATAAACTGTCACCGCATAGTACCGGCTGCGGTCTGTGCGCTCCCGCTGCTCAAACCACAGGGCAAACAGATCCTTATGCTCCACCGTGTCATCCTGCACCAGGACAATTTGATCCGGCGCATACACTGCAGACCGGGGGCGCGGCTGCTCCTCTGTGCTGGCATACAGCAGCTCGCAGCTTTCACCGTATATACCCATGGCCTTGCCAATCCGCTGATCTATCGTAGCAATATTCTGACTGTGATAGGCAGCCATAACGGCAGAAATATCAATTTCCTTGCCGCACAGATCGCACAGGCCGTCTTTGTCTTCGTCCACAGCGTTATGCCGGATCAGGTTGCCGCTTTGCCGATCCAGCTTGGCCTCCACCGTAGACACCAGGGACAGCTTGGCCTGACTGTCTTTCTTGTCCCGGTCGTTGCAATCGTACTTTACCGGCTCACTTAGAAAGTAGCCGCGAATAATATCTACGATATACTTGGCGTAGTTGGCCTCCGCCCGCACATCATCCTCTTCATCTCCACGGTGAAGCTGTGGAACACCGATATACCGACCATATAGGGCGCGACACCGTCTTTCATATTCATTTGCTTTACCGATCACATAATCGATCACCGCAGAAGGCAACTCGCCCCGGTCAAGGTTCGGCACATCGCGCCGGTTCATGTAAAGTATCATCCTATGTCCTCCTTGTTACGATCCGCCCCAGCGCCGTGCTTACAAAGTAACGCATAGCGTCCATAGCGTGGTCGTCCTGTTTGACCGGTTCGTCCCGGCCCGCCTCCGCCGCTTTGTCGTACCAACGGTAGGCGTAAAATTCTGCAATGGTACGGGTGCAGTCCTTACTGAACAGCAGATCTGCCCGCTGCAATAGCGTACATACGGTACGGATTCCATCCAGCACCGCGTTATCCGCCTTTAATACCTTGAGCCCCCGCCTTTGCAGTTCTGTAATGAAAGAAGCCGCCGAAGGGTCTACGACCAAACAGGTGTATGGCGTGTTTCCCAGGAACTGTACCAGATCATCTGCGTATTCGGCGTCCGTCTTTTGCCTGTGGTTCTCCCGCCCGGAATAGTAATATTCCTTGGTGCATAGCCATTTGCCATGGTATTTGCGCCACATCAGGAACACCGTAGGGTTTAGCGTACCGTAGTCCACACTGATATAGGCAGAACCTTGCAGTTCGTTATCCGGCGGCAGCGGAATACAGTGCCGCCTTTCGTCAAACATATCGTAGATCAGGCCCTCTGCCACTTTCCATTCGCCCAGGATATACCGAGCATAAAAAACGCCCGCGTACATCGTTCTGTACCGGGCTTTGACCTCCTCTGTCAAGGACAAATTATCGTCCATCGTAAAGTGGAGGTAGAGTATTCGCTTTTCTTGCCGCTTCTCCGGCAAGATCCATTCTTCATAAAACCAGTGATGTGGGTTATCCGGGTTGCAGTTGAACCAGAATTTTGCACCACTGACAGAGCACCGGGCGGTGGCCTGCTGCACAAAGGACTGGGGCATTAAAGCCACCTCATCGAAAAACACACCGGCCAAAGTCATACCCTGTATCAGATCCTGGCTGCTTTCGTCCTTGCCCCCGAAGATGTAAAATGCGTTTTCTGTGCCGCCCCGCGTCACCACAAGCACATTGTCGCTACGGCTGTATTTTACCTGATACCCGCGACTTTGCAGCATTGCAGGCAGAAAAGAAAGCACATTCCGGCGAAAGGAGCTGATCGTCTTACCGCACATGGCAAAGTTCATGCCGCTGTAGGTACTCATAGCCCACAGAATATAGCTAAGCGCCATACTCACCGTCTTACCGGATCGTATAGCGCCGTCTGCAATTATTCCGTTTTTGTCGCTAACAGGTGATGTTTTGCACCACCAGGTGAGCACCTGGAGCTGCTTGGCGGAGAATGGCTGAAAATGAAAGGTGCTTATTCTTCCCATGCCTGTTCACCCGCTTTCTGCTCCAAGGCCTCCAGGAAGCCATCGTCCGTCTGCTCATCTTCATGCCCTCGGGCCAATTCAAAGTGACGCAGAAGCTCTGCCAGGGCTTTCACCCGATCAGAGGTATTCGGCGGCTTCGCCGTCTCTGCAAACCCGATGGAGCACAGTGCGTTCAGCACATCCGTTGCGGTAAAATCCAACTTGTCCAGCTTTCGCTTTTCCAGGTCAGCGATAAATTTTTTTACCTTATCATTTCTTAGCAATCGGCTTGCTTGGCTTTCTGCGCTCCCGGGCGCCTTACAATTTGGGTAAGCAGCCTGGTAGGACCGTTTCCCGTTATGGTCGAGCACGTATTCATAACAGAACAGCCTTTGTTTAGGTGTTAAGGTCTCTTTACCCATGCTGCTCACCTCCTTTGTAATAATTACGGATTATATGCTGTTATTTTTTCTGTTTGCTATTTGGAAAAAATTCATCCAGTATCTCAAGCGTTAGTACCGCTTTTTCAAGATGGATATTTTTCTTTATCCAAGTAAACAACAAAGCAACTGATGCAACGATAGCGGCCACGATCACTACGACAAGGATGATATAGCTTATCACTCCTTTACAGTCATTGTGAAGTGCAACGATCCAAGAAGTCATAGTCGCAATCAAAGAAAACTCTGCTGCCATAGACGCATTAAAGAATTTGGATGCGGATTTCACATCCGTCTCAGCCATAATGCGTTTGCGCCGGCGTTCTGCCGGAGAAATGTTGGTCAGTTCTGTCTTGATCTCTTCGTACTTCAGGACTTCACGATTTTTCTTCTGCTGCTTGCCTAAAGGTGTTTCAGAGCGTTTACGCATGTATTTGTTTCCCCCCTTTCGCTCACCATAATTATAGCACATCTGAAAATGAGCCTCGTAGTAACCGCATTTTAGAAAGGGAAAGCACAAAGACAAAAACCAAAGAGCGCACCGTTTGGAGCGCTCTTTCAATCTGTTTGGCAGTTTATACTATAACACAGACGGTAACCTGCATACTATAACATCAACATGCATTGCATAGTGGTTTTTTATTTTTCGCATTCCAGCATATCCAGGGACTGCGGGTGAATGCGAGAGACCAGGTGATTGTATGTAATATCTTCGTCTACGGCGATCTTCTCAAAAGTGTCACCGTTCAAATACCGCCGACGCAACACACGCCGGTGCAACGGACTGCGCACCTGCTCAATAGCAGTCTCAATTTCTGCCCGCTGCAACAGAGCAAGCCGGACTTGTTGGTCCAGCTTTTCTTTCAGTTCTATAATGCGATCTACCGTCAAGGTAAAATCTGCCCGCTGCCCGCCTCCCGGCGTGGGAGAGATGGAAGCCGTGATCTTTTGCGCCCGGCTGTTTAGTTCTTCGATCTCCTGTTGTGTAATCTCAACCTCCGCCCAGCACTCCCGATAGCGTTGCAGCCATTCCTTCTTTTCGTTGTTCGTCATTTTTCCTCCTGCTTTTTATTCCGCTCATTTCTTAAAGTTCGGACCAAAGCCGATCACGCCGAAAAATGCAACAATGACAGCCCCGGCCACAAGAATGATTTGTGCTGCTGTACACATCCTGCTCACCTCCCCGTACTCCCGAACCCGCCATTTCCGCGTTCGGTGTCCGCCAGTTTGTCCACCAGCACCAACTCCGGCGTATCGATCTTGACCACCACCAGCTGGCTGATCTTGTCCCCACGGTGTACAGGGTAATCCATACCGCTGTGATTGTACAGCTTGACGGTAATGCTGCCGGTGTAGCCCACATCAATTACGCCCTCGCTGGTGATTCCGTATTTCACATTCAGTCCGCTTTTTGATTTGAGAAAGCCTGCTGTGTGTGCCGGCAATTCAATATGTACTCCGGTGTCAACGGTCACCGCTCCATGTGCAGGAATTACCGTGTCCACCGGTGACAGCAGGTCAAGCCCTGCGTCCGTTTCGTGTGCTCGTACAGGCATCAACGCCTGCTTGTCAAGTTGAATGTTCATTCGTTGTCCTCCTCTTCTTCGTCCTCCTCATAGATAATTTCCAATCCATAGGCCACCGCTGCGGCGTGTTCAATCTGACAACCCCTTGCCTGTTCCCAGCCACGGCAGAAGTAAGCAGCGTGGCACTTGCTCATATTCTCCAGCGACTTGGCAAGGAAGCACAGCGGGATGTTGACTACGCCTCGCTCTTCCATCGCTTTGTCACTATACCACTCGTCAGTGAACAGCGTGTTTACGACTTCGTAGCCTCTTTCCTTCAACACCCGGATTACTTGCTCTCTTGTAGCGATAATCTCCGCCTCACTCTTTCCAGCCATCGGCTGGCTCAACATTGCTTTCTTCATTTTGTTTCTCCTTTCAAATCATTCCAATCTAAATCCTGTCCGCATTCAGGGCAAAATTTATAAAAAGCATCATCGGTTTCATAAATGTGGACAAAGATAATTAAAATCAATGTCATATTCGCCCGATACCGATATGCCACGATTTACCATTTCTGTGATAGGCTTTTTCGGTATCTGCTTTTCCACGGCATTTTCAACCATATTCAAAGCCTCATTAATTACACCGCTTTCGTACGGCATTTCGTCCTTGATTATTTCAAGTGCTTCTTGTATTGTCATTCTTCCACCTCGCTATTAAGCCAATTTTGAATGTTTTTCTTTATTTCGTTGTTTATCCAATCAAAGCTATCGTCTTGCCGGCATCTACGAAAATAACGGCAACCCTTACAGCCATGTTTACAAGGGTCGAAGTCTAACGGATGTTCAAACAAACAATTCACCATTTCCTCCATACTCATATTTTTGAAATTTTCAAAATTTGTCATTCCTACGCCTCCAACAATTCAGGATTATCGTATATGTTGCCGATAACTTCAAATTCACACGCATCATAGTCAAATGTTGTAAATCTTTCACTATATATATCTGTTCCGATAAAACTTGCTATATCGTTATCATAGTATATTCGATAAATATGCTTTTCGCCGAGCCACAATCTTTCAACAATATCGCCCTCAAAAATCTTTTTTCCGTTCTTGTCTGTCAAGCCTGTGTATTGTCCAACTGTTTTAGGTTCAACAGAAATTCTGCACCTGTTACCAAATCTATCAAGATAGATTATTGATGGATGTTCTTTTTCGGTTGTATCTAAGCTACCAAAAATCCAAGAACGATTTAAAACACCAGAAAGATCTTTCCCTCTGAATAATATTTCTCTCATTCTTTCACCTCAATCAAAACATATTTTCCGTTTCTTGTTTTGTACGGTTTATCTTTATCACTTAAATAAGACTCAGGATATTGACAACATATACCAGATCGATATTCACAGTCTTTATATGGAGTGAATTTGTTGTTAAATCATCGTTCACGAATCGTCATAGCCCTAAACTTACGCTTTTTCTTTATTTCTTTCTCGCTTTTCTCCGTATATCTTAGTTTGATAAATTCTTCGACTTTATCAAAATTTTCTTGCATTAACTGATTTTCTAACCACTCACAAGCATTATTTGGCAGTCCAATTCCATTGAATGAAAAATGCAAATCTCTATCGATCAATACAAAGAAATACCTTGCTAATTCTTTAGTCATTGTTTAACTCCTTTCTCAGTTTATCATTGTTATTCTACTTTCTCGGCGGGTCAGGTAGCTCTCGCCAATGAGTAATGCGCGGCTCGTCGCCAACTTCAACGCCTAGCAAAAACCATCGGCACTTACGATTGAACTGCTCTCCATAATATCCTGCCGTCACGCCCAAAAAAGGATCGTACACAATCACATCTCTCTGTGTTCGGCAGCCTGTCCTTTACGCTGATCCAGCCGTCCGGCTTACCGCAAATTTTGCACGCAGCCAAATGGACTCTTACTACCTCGCTTTCATAAACTCCGCAATGGATTACAAGCAATACTGGAACGAAATCTTTGTGTGTTATTTCTTCGGTTTGCCCACTGTATAGAGGAACATCACAGTAGGTGTTACTTTCAATCCTTTTTACGATTTTGTAGATATGTTCCGTTCTACTGCATCCAGTTGGAATTTTGCAATATTTACCAAACATATCGTCATTTGTTACGAATTCGCTCATTCATTTTTCTCCCTCCCATTCTCGCAGCTGTACTGCCCCCTGTGTATCGTCTTTCCGTCAGGTGCCAGGTGTTTGTGGCAGCCGTATTCATTGCTGCCCAGGTTGCGGCCATACTGGCAGCGATCACAGCGCACATAGAATGCACATTGTTCAGCCATCTGTCCGTGTCCTCCAGTTCCGCAGCTCGACCTCCACATAACCTTCCAAGTCATAGGTCTTGAGCACTTGCAACTCCACCACCTGCTTGTCATCCGGGTAAGCCAGGCCGTTCAATGCGTCCAGCACGATCTTGGCGATGTTGTCCGTGTCCGGCTTTTTGGTAGGCAGCACACTGCCGGCCATCATCTCCACCTTACGCTTTTTGCTGGCACTCTTGGGAATGCCAAACGCCGCAATGATCGTTGCACTGACCGGCTCGTCCACAGCGAAGGCCATCAGATCTCCATATTCCTGCCGGTAGCAGAACCGCACCTCGTCTTCGTAGTCCTTGGTCTTCCTGGGCGTATATGTAGCAATATGGTCACCTCGGCGCACAGCCCGGTGCCGTCCCTTGCCCTGGGGCTCTCCCGGTATCGTCAACCGCACCATCATCTTGCCGTCACCAGCCTTTCATAGATCTGCTGGGCCATTGCTGCCGTGGCCAGCTCTTCATCGCCGTGAGCATTCAACCGCTTGGCGTACCGCAGCAGCGGCTCCGGATTGTTCGCATCAACCAGCATGTACCCAAAGTCACCGGTGACGATGGGCACGCCCTGTTCCTGCATGGCCTTGCGCTCCGACCTCAGGTCCCGCTCGCTAATGCGCGTCCGCCGCGCCAGCTCTTTGCCCCTCACCGGCATGCCGGGCGGGATCAGTGCGTCATAGATCAACGCCTGCCGTGGTGTCAGTTTGTTCAGTTCCATAGGCTCCTCCTAAAACTTGATGTCTGTGTTGTTCATGGTGTCCCGCTTGATCTGCTCCAGGTCGTAGGACGGCGGGCTTTGTAGTGCCCCGCTGTTCTTCCTGTCCTCTGCGCCCCACTTCAGCAGTACCGCCAGGTGGTCGTAGTAGGTCTTGTGGGTGTTGTGAATATGGAAGGACAAGTTCTTGATCAGTCGCTGCCAGTCAAGTGGAAATTGTTTTTTTAGCTTCGCATATTCCTCATCGGTTAATCGAACATTTTTATACTCGCCATATAATTTTGCGGGCGTGCACGTGCTCGCGCGCTCTCTCCCTTCTCTCATTCTTTCATTCTTGCATTCTTGTTTATAGAAAGCGCTTGTTATTTGATTGTTATCTGTTTGTTGTTTGTTTGTTATTTGATTGTTATCTGTTTGTTGTTTGTTTGTTATTTGATTGTTATCTGTTTGTTGCCTATCGTTTTCCAACCCTTGATATTTGGCGTAGTTACGCAGGATAATAACGGTATTTTTGTTTGTTACATTCTTGGAAATCTCGCCAGTTTTTTGAAGGTGTTTCAGCGCCGTTCTCACTTGCATATCTGACAGCCCGCTACCGCTTGCCAATGCGCTGATGGAGGTTACCACGGAGCCGCTGCTCAGCGTTTGGCCTCGCCATTGCTGCGGCTCCCTGTTGACGATAAGCAATAAATGCAAGAACAGCTTGAATGTGGGTACATCGGTGTACCACTCCCAATCCAGCAGTTGCCGGTAGGCTTTCACCCAACCCTGATTGCTCATATCTACTCCTTAAAACGGCAGATCGTCGTCATCATCAATCGGCTCAAACTCTGCGTCCGGTGCGGGTGCTGCAGTCTGTGCGCCGCTCTCTGCCTTAGAGCCACAGAAGGACACCTGATTAGCCACCACTTGCACGCTCTTGCGTTTCTCGCCGTTCTGGTCCGTGTAGTTGTCTGTCTGCAAAGAACCCTCCACGGCGATCATGGAGCCTTTATGGAAGTATTTGCACACAAATTCTGCCGTCTGCCGCCAGGCGGTCACATCAATGAAGTCTGCCTTGCGTTCCTCGCCTGCCTTCTGATAGTTGCGGTCCACAGCCACCTGGAACCGCACCACGGAGATACCGCTGGGCGTTGCTTTCAGTTCCGGTTCGTAGGTCAATCGACCCATAATTACAATGCTGTTAATCACAGATAATTCCTCCCAAAAATAGATATAAATTCCTTGTCCGGGTAGGCAGCTTCAAAAGCCTGCTGCCCAACCCGGTGTAAATAGTCCATCGTCTGCTTGCAGTGGTGTGCACCTCTCGGCGGCTCGTTGTGGCAATTATGGCACAGTAGCACCGTCAAGCCGTATTTCTCGCTTTTTCGTCTGTTATATGCCCCAAATACATGGTGTCGTTCCAGGGCCCGCACAGAGCCGCACAGGTAGCACTGCCGCTGCTCTTCCGGCTGAATAATGCTCTTCTTCACTGTTTCCGTTCCTCCCAAGCAGCCATCAGCTGCGCCAGCTCCGCCGGCGGCATAGTCTCAATGCCCAGTGCTTTGCAGTCCTGCACCACGGCGTCTATGAGCCGAGCCATGCGCTTTGTTCCGTAACAACTGGTGCCGTAATAGAAGCGCACCAGCGAGGTGCGCGGGTAGATGCCATCATCCACTTTCTCCGCTGTCCAGCCCAGGCCGTTCCTCCCCCATGATTTCGTCATGGCCTCAACGGCTGTGTCCGGCAGCTGATACTCCACCGAACGGCCATACTGCCGCACATAGCCCCGGTAGATCTCGTCCTTGGTGATCTGCGGGTCGTTCTTGGCCAACTCCGCTTGCAGCTTGCCGATCAATGCCCACATGTAGGCGTTGGCATCCAGGCTCCGGCGTTTCGGCTTTGGCTTGATCTCCAGCACATAATCCTTTTGCTCTGCCAGGGAGCCTATGAACGCCCCCACCTTGGCCATAGTGGGCACCAGGTCAGCTTTTTTGAATTCGATTTTCATCTTATAGGCCCAGCTTCATGAAGATCTTATCAGCCTGGTGCCGGGTCAGGTCCTCAATGCGGCTCACCTTGTAATAGGCCAAGGCCTTTTTGACCCGCTCATTCTCTGCATTTTCTTTCAGAATAGCCACCTGATCCGGGCTGATCTTCTCCGCTGCCTGCTGCCGTGCCTGTTCTTTCTTCGCGTCCTGGGGCTGCACCTGCTGGTACTTTGTCCGATCAGCTGCCCAGTACACATCTGCACCGAACCCTAACATCTTGCAGCACACCGACAGAGCGTCCGTATAAGCCATCTTGTAGCACTCATCGGAGGTGTACAGGCCTTTACTCTCCTTAGCCACCAACGAGGAACCGCCAATACCTGGAATAGGGGCGCTCCATTCATCGTTGTACTTCACATAGAGCAGCAGTTGCACATACACAGTCACCACGCCATCCGCACCCAGATCTTGCCATGTGCGGCTGACTTCCACCTTCCAACCGATACCACAAGGGCCAAACTGCTCCGTCAGTGCCTTGATACGCCACATTGGGTTAATATCAGTCATGCCCTTTAAGTGGCCTGCGCTAATGTTCTTCTTGGCGCTGTCCGGAACCTTGCGCACCGCCTCATATATTTTCATGTTCTCCATTCCATTCACCTCACTTGATCACACAGCTGGGAGTTTCAATCAGCGCCGCACCGGCTACCGTCTCCCCTGCCAACAAAGCTTTTCGGATAGACGCCTTGTCCACCTTGGGCGGCTGGGGCTGCATGTATTCTGCCGGCACCGCTGCCAGATTGAACACATCCACCGACTTGCTCGATGTACTGGTCAGCACGAACCGTCCGGCCTGCACCTTATCCTGCTGGGTGGCAGCCAGGTACGCCGCCAGGGTCTTCTTCATCCGCTTAATGGCGTTGTCCGCCCGCTTCTGTTTATCAGCGAAAAAGTCCTTTTCTCGCTTGTAGTCCTCCACATCCGCCGTCAGCTGCCGGATCACCATACCGTAGTCCTCCAGCTTCTCCGGCACCATCATACTGTCCAGTGTGTCCTGGACCGTCTGCTCGTCAATCTCTCCGGCTTCCAGCAGCTCCATCAGCTGGGCTGCCTGGCCGGTCAGTTCATACAGTGTCGCCATATCGTTCTCCTTTGTCTATATTCAATACAATGCGAGCCTCTGCCCGCGCCTCCGGGTCGCAGTCTTGGGGGCAAAAGCCGTAGTCCTGCACAAACTTGTCCATCTCTGCGTTGGTCATCAGATCACCCCCAGGTCGTAGCAGCTGCGAAGCCAGTTTTCGCTGCGCCGCACAATGGTCACTTCTTTGTTGTTCTCGTCCAGCAGCTGCTCCAACTTCTCGCAAGCACATTCCCAGCAGTAGCTGCCGCTGGGCTCATCGTTGCCCGCACCGATGGAGAACCCATAACCCTCAATGGCAATGTCGCAGCTGTCACAGGCGATCACGCCCGCCTCTTTGTCATACATTGGCGTTCTCCTCCTGCTTGTCCTCGTCATACTCCAGCGGGCAAACGAACCCATACGCCTTAGGCAGCGTCAGCAGAGCCTCGCTCACAGGTACAGACACAGCCTCCAACACATCGTATGTACAGCCCTGCACGGCCACTCTGTAACCGGACCGTATTCCGCTGAACCCTGGAGCACGGTACACCTTGCCGTTGGTCAAAATCACCAAATCCATATATTCATTACTCATTGTCATTGTCCTTTCCCAGTTTTAAGGCGCGTAGATACGCCACATCAAAATCCGTCAGCGGCGCCAGCAGCACCACTCTATCCTTATCATCTTCAACCACCATCTGCTTGTCCTGTCGGAGTTCGTCCTCGTCCTTGGGCAGTACGAACACTGCCAGGGCGATCAGACCACATCCGGCACCGCTTACAGCCACGGACACCCACCAGTACGGATTGTCCGCCACCAAGCAGCAGCCAAACAGCACCAGCAGAAAGCCGGTGACCACCAGGACCACGCCTGCTTTTTCTCGTCTTGTCATATCTTCGCCAACTCCTTAACCTCGTCCGGGTGCTGGGCGTAGTAGTCGCTCATGCTCTCTGTGAGCCGGTGCGCCATCGCCGCCAGCATGCGGCTGTGTTCTTCTTCCGTCAAGTCCTCCAAGGGCTTAACCTTGCCATCCACCATAACCATGATCACGGTGGTCAGTTCTTTCTTCATTTCGTTCACCTCAATTAAAGTTACGCAAGGCCGGATTGTCCGTATGCCTTGACTTTTTCTCTTTCAACGCCTATACTATAGGTGTTGATAATTGTGTTTACTCATTATATTAAGCTTATCAACTCCTTTGACCGACTGTGCCCGCAGTCGGTCCTTTTTATTTGCCAGCCCTTAAATCAGCAGCAGACCGCCCGCTGCGATAAATGTGATGTTGGGTGGGCGG
>ERZ1034946.203-NODE-203-length-41378-cov-6.985771_pt1 | contig 41378 bp, 37 predicted proteins | sample MGYA00520591_ERZ1034946 | MGnify/ENA primary metagenome ERZ1034946 (study PRJEB33766, sample SAMN09781753) | gut metagenome | biome: gut microbiome | host: Homo sapiens | place: Madagascar | study: EMG produced TPA metagenomics assembly of the PRJNA485056 data set...
TATCAAATGTTGAAGGTAATACGAAATTGACCTAAGATATTAGTACAAAATTACATGCTTACAAAAGTTAGAAAGGGGATCAGATAAATGAAGAAAACAAATAAAATGGATTCTGACAGAGTGGGTTTTGGAGCAAAGATGGGGGTATTGTTTTGTGCAATGGTAAGTGCTGTTGCTACAGGATATGTGCCGAATTATATTAATTTATACTATACAGATAATGTTGGTATTCCGATGGCGGCTGTCGGTCTTATATTGATGCTTACAAAAATTACAGATGGTGTGACAGATATTATTATGGGGATGATTATCGACAGAACCCATACAAAGCTTGGAAAAGCAAGACCCTGGGTTCTTGCCGGAGGTTTCGGCATTGCAATTTCAATTATGATGTTATTTAATTGCCCGGGAAATATGAGCCTTGGAATGAAGATTTTCTTCTGTGCAGCATTTTATTTCCTTGCAAATCCGATTTTTGGTACTATGGTTTCTGTTGCCTGCGGAACTTTAAATAATCTGGTTACTGCAGATTCGAAAAAAAGAGGTGTGCTTGGTGTATTTTCGGCATATGGTACGTTGTTTACGGTAATTATCATTGGGCTTGTTGTACCGGTTGTACTTGAAAAAATGAATGAGTCACAGATGGCTTATACAACAGTTACAGCTATTTTTACAGTGATAGCGGTTATAGCCACAATCTTAGGTGTACTCTTAACAAAAGAAGCAGTTACAGAGCGCTCCGCTGAAAAATTCACGGAAAAGCAGCCTGTATTGGAATCTTTAAAGGAACTTGTGAAAAATAAATATTTTGTTTATCTTGCACTTGGAACAATTTCCTATAATCTGGCTGCGGCACCTGTTGCAACTTATTATGCGAAATATATTTTTAAAAATTTATCTTATGCAACAATTATTAATCTGCCTGGAATGCTGATGATTTTCCTGCTGCCGGTGGCAATTCCAATTATCAATAAGTTTGGAAAGCGAAATACAATTGTTTTTGGCATGCTTATGGCAGCAGTGGGACATCTGATTGTATTCTTTGCAAATGATAACCTTTTAATTTTTATGATTGGGAAAACGGTTGGATCTTTGGCTGCAATTCCATTTACGGTAGCGTTGATTCCACTTACCGGTGAAATTTGTGATTACGCACTTTATAAGTCCGGGAAACCAATGGATGGAATTATTTCCTCTGCTGCAACAATGGGTGGGAAAATAGGCCTTGGACTTGTGGCAGGACTTTCAAGTATTCTTTTAGGATGGGCAGGATACATAAGTTCGGAGGCGGCAGAAGTTGTGAGCCAACCGGACAGTGCGTTGTTTATGCTTAGATTTTTAGCAGGATTATATGCAACAATTCTTTTTACAATTTCTGCATTTTGTTTTTACAAAATTGATTTGGAACAAAAAGGAATTAAAGATATCCAGAACGAGTTAAGAGAAAAAGGGTTAAGATAGGAGTAGCTATGATTACAATTCATACAACAATAACAGAAATGGAAGAATTAGGATTAAAAGAATACATACCGTATTTAATCAGTGAGAAGGATAGTACACGTCATTCGCTTTTAGCCAAGAAAAATTCTTTGAAGATGATAAATGATATTCAACCCACCTGGGATGCAGATGATATGGCATATGGATTAAATAGATTACTTTCCATCATTAGTCAGGGGAGAAAAGTCTTGTATGACATTTACGCAGAGGAAGAAGTAAAGGCAGAACCAAGAAAAGAAAAGGTGAAACTTCTCTATTTTCCTTCCGATAAACCAGTGACAAAAAAGTATGTTGTTTTGTGTGCGGGAGGTGCTTATGGTGCAGTATGTTCCCTTGCAGAGGCGATTCCGGTTGCTGCAAAACTAAATGAACTGGGAATCAATGCTTTTTGCCTCAACTACAGAGTGGGTACACCAAACTTATTTCCAATGCCAATGGAAGATCTGGCAGCAGCAATAAAGTATATTGCAGAAAGAGAAGAAGAATTTCAGATACATGCCAAACATTATGCGGTAGGTGGATTTTCTGCAGGCGGACACTTGGCTGCTTCCTGGGGAACAAAACATCTAGGGTATGAACATTATGGGGTGCCAAAACCGGAAATGTTGCTTTTGGTCTACCCAATGATAAATGTTTGGAAAAATATTTCACACATGCCTGAACCAGTCAAAAAGGTAATGCTAAGCGGATTGCTGGGAGAAGGATATTCAGAAGAAACATGCAATGTATACAACATTGATCTTTATGTGGATAAGGATTATCCGCCTTTTTACATGATTCAGGCGAATGATGATCATACGGTTTCCGTTTCAAATAATAAAGAATTCGACAGGATTTCAATGAGTGTGGGTATTCCTCATATTTTTGAATTAATAGAATCTGGCAATCATGGATTTGGACTGGGAAGTAAGACTCCGGGAGCAGGATACGTGGAGCGAGCAATAGAATTTTGGAGAAGACTACAATGAATACAGAAAAAATAAACCAATGCATGCAGGCATATGTAGAAAATCAGGAAATATCAGGGGCAGCACTCATCGTTCGAAAAGGTGACGAAATTGTATTTAAAAATAAATGGGGATACAGCAGAGTGGAGAATAAAACACCGGTTGCGTATCATTCTATTTTCCGTATGATGTCAATGACAAAATGCATAACGGGAGTCTGCATTCTGAAACTGATGGAAGAAGGAAAACTGTCATTGGAAGACCCGATTTCAAAGTTCATTCCGGAGTTTAAAGATTTGAAAGTGTCCTGTGATGAAAGGTATTATTTTACTCCTGAGAAATTAAAAAAGCTTCCGTTGTATCTGCTTACATTTCGTGCAAAGAATGTAAAAACGGAACCCTTAAAGCGACAGATTACGATAAAAGACCTTATGTCCCACAGTTCAGGTATTGAACAGGGAATAGTGGGTGTTCTTGAAATGATAAAAATGAAAGAAAAGCATACCTGCTTAAGAGACAGAGTGTTGTATTATGCGGGCATCCCTTCCGGATTTCAGCCGGGAACCGATACCGGATATTCTCCACTGGCTGGATTTGATATTTTGGGATACATTATTGAACTTGTATCAGGGCAGAGTTTCAATGATTATATGCAGGAACATATCTGTAAACCGCTTGATATGAAAGATACGACGTTCTTTTTAAATGAAGAACAGAAAAAACGTCTGGTGGATGTCTATATTCGAAAAAAAGAGAAACTTGTCAATGTAACAGAGACAAAAAAAGATATGATGGGAATGCTGCATCAGGAGAGTGGCATCCGGTTTGAAGAAGGAGGCGGTGGACTTTTTTCCACAGTAGAGGATTACGAGCATTTCGCAGATATGCTGCTTCATAATGGTGTGTATGAAGGAAAGCAGGTCTTAAAAGAAGAGACCATTGCACTTATGCAGATTGAAGCATCTGAAAAGCATTTAGAACCGGATCCGGGCATGGTATGGGGCTTGTCTGTTAAACTTAGGCAGGAGCCGCAAAAATCAGGAAGCTTTGCCACGGAAGGAACTTATGGATGGAGTGGTGCTTTTGGAACCCATTATTTTGTAAGCCCAAAGGATAATTTAGAAGCAGTTTTTGTTACCAACCGGGCAGATTTAAATGGTTCAGGATCTTATATCAGCCAGAAAGTGGAAGAACTGGTATTTGAAAAATAAGGGAAGTAGAGAATATGAAACTAATTGAATTAAAAACAAATCATAGGGTAGATCCATTAGGGATTGACGGAATTCCCTATTTTAACTGGAAACTGATAAGTGATAAGAATAATGTCATGCAGCAGTCCTATCGGGTTGTCGTGACAAGGGAATTGGACGAGGAAACGGTGTGGGACAGCGGAGATGTTGTTTCGACGAAGAACGCCTTTGTTGTTTATGAAGGTAAGCCGCTTTTGTCAAAGACAAAATATGTCTGGACTGTAACCGTAAAGGATAATTATAACGAAGAGGATACAGCATCCGGAAACTTTGAAACTGGGTTTTTATCTGAGAGAGAATGGAAAGCTGTCTGGGTAGAAAGTACGATTTCACGTGTATCTGCCAGTGAGTATCAATTTGGTAATACCTATGCACCGGTATTATTTACTAAAAAAGTTATGCTGGATAAGCAGCCCGTGACAGCAAGATGCTATGCGACAGCCTATGGTGTGTACCGTATGTATGTAAATGGAAAACGTCCGGATGAGAGAGAATTTGCACCTGAATTTACATCCTATGCACACAAATTGTATTATCAGACTTATGATGTGACAACTCTTTTGAAAAAAGGGGAAAATACACTTCAGATGTATGTGGGAGACGGATGGTATTTTAGTGCCCAGGCATCACCTGTTGCAGAAGGACTGCATGAGGCACCGGCGGTTCTATTTCAGATAGAGATTGCTTATTCGGATGGAACGACAGAAACCATTGTAAGTGATGGGACAGAAACCTGTGAATTGTCTTATATTGTATATTCAGATTTATACCAAGGAGAAAAACAGGATTTTACACTGGGGAATAGTAACGTTTCTTTGGCAGCAAAAAAGGACTATGGATATTCCAATTTAGGCGCACAGCCGATGGATCCGATTAAAGCGGTTAAAGAGATTCCTGCAACAGATATTTTTACGTCACCAGCAGGAGAAGTAATTGTAGATTTTGGTCAGATATTAGCAGGAAGAGCAAGAATCTATATTGATGCACCGCAAGGAACGAAAGTGAGCTTTGAGTATTTTGAAGTGTTATCAGCAGAAGGTAATTACATTAATACGATGTTTGCTCCACAGAAAGATATGGTCATTGTAGGAGATGCACCCCTATTGCATGAAGCACTGTTTACATTTCACGGATTCCGCTATATCAAAGTAACAGGTTTGGAAAATGTAAAAAAAGAAGATTTTACAGCAGTCCTTCTGACATCTGAAAAAGAAAATCTTGGAGAATTTAGCTGCTCGGATGAAAGAATCAACAGATTGTATCAGAATATCCGTTGGTCACAATACAATAATATGATGTCTGTTCCGACAGATTGTCCGACAAGAGAAAAAGCAGGCTATACGGGTGATATTTTAATCTATGCGAAAACGGCACTGATGAATGAAGATATGACTCCGTTTTTAGAAAGCTGGTTGTCTACAGTAAAAGATGAGCAGAAAGAGGATGGGGTCGTAACGATAACAGCACCTTACGCAAAGCTTTATCATAATTTAATGATTGATACCTGCAAAAAGTTCGGAGATGAAAAAATTACCGGAGTGGCAGGATGGTCTGATGCGGTTGTATGGGTGCCGTATGATATGTATAGAGTGACCGGAAATATAGAAGTATTACGTGAAAACTATGGTGCCATGAAAAAATGGTGTGACTATATTATGAGGACAGCAGAAGAAAAACGGGGATACAAAGACATACCATATGAATATGACAGATATTTGTGGAATACAGGATTCCATTTTGGTGAGTGGCTGGTTCCGTCAAGACCGGATCATACAGGAGAGCAGTATGGAATCTGTAAAGAATCGGCATTTTATATAGCACCATATTTTGGGTATATGACCTTAAAGAAAATGGCGGAAATAGCTGAGGCTCTAAAAGATACGGATGAAAAAAATTTTTATCTGGCAACTGCAGATAAGATGAAATATGCGATACAGAATGGAATCTTTAGGGCAGGACTTTTACCGGATTATTTGATGGGAGCATATATCCTTGCATTTGCCTTTGATCTGGTACCCGATGATTTATATGAATCCTATAAAGAAAAGCTGATTGAATTGATTCATGAACATGGGGACTGTCTGGATACAGGTTTTTTGGCAACACCGTTTATCTTAGATGTGCTGGTGAAACTGGGAGAAAAAGAGCTTGCAGCAACAATATTATGGCAGGATAAGATGCCTTCCTGGTTATATGAAGTAGACCATGGTGCAACCTGTATCTGGGAGGCCTGGGATGCGGATGAAGCGACTCGTTCAAATCGTTTTGTAAGTTTTGATCATTATGCATTTGGCTGTGTGGATGACTTTATTATGCGAAAAATTGTTGGAATTGATTCCGATACACCGGGATACTCACACCTTATCATCTGCCCGGATAATATGGGAAGAATAAGGAATGCAAAACGATTATTTAAGTCAGAAAATGGGAATATCCGTGTTGAATGGGATGAAGAACAGTTAACAGTGGAAATTCCGTGCAATACGACTGCTACTGTGACATGGAAAAAACAGACGGTAACTGTTGGCAGCGGAAAATATACATTTTAAAGGGAGAGTGCGCAGATATGGGAAAACAAAGAAAGAAAAATCCACAGGACTGGAAAACAACAAAAAGGGAACGTCGCAATTATATCATAGGTGACTTTGGAAGATATCTGGAAGGTGCAATTGTAACATCCATGATGAGTACTTTCCTGATTTTTCAGGGAATTGATCTGACGGCAATTGCAGGCGTAATGCTTGTGGTAAAAATCATTGATGCCTTTGATGATGTGATTTTTGGATATCTGATTGATAAAATCAATATAACACGAGTTACTGCATTTAAGAAAGTAACCGGTAACGGAAAATATCTGCCATGGTACAGACTGACATTTGCCTTTTTCCCATTGTTTACAGCATTGTTTTTCTGCATGCCGAATGGAATCAGCCAGGGAGCAAAACTTATCTGGTTCATCGTATTTTATCTGTTATATGACCTTACATATACCATGGTAGAAGTACCAATGAACTCTATGATTGTCACATTAACGGATAATCAGGATGAACGCAATTCCATTTTGCAAAGCAAGAGCATATTAAATACTTTGGGATATATCGGAGCAGGAATTGTATGGATGGCTTGTATTAGCGAGTACGTTGGTTTTTCTATCCGAAATGTTGCACTGGTTTCTTCCGTAATTTTCTTTATTATGATGCTTCCGCTTGTAGGTGGGGTTAAAGAACATAATTCTGAACTGAAAAACGTAGATCCGGAAGAAAAAGAAAAATATACGTTAAAGGATATGTGGAACTGTGTAAAAACCAACAAATATCTTATGTTACTGATGCTTAGCACGGTCATCACACAGTGTCTTGCAACCGGCGGTGCGGTTGGAACTCTTATTTCTTACTATATGTTTGGAAGTTCAATGGTGTTAGTCATTCCAATTGCGATTGCTTTTATTCCACAGTTAATTGCGCAGTTACAGACAAGGAGGGCCTGTTCTAAATTTGGAAAGCTACGTGTATTACTTGTTACAGGAACAATCGGAGCATTGATCCAGCTTAGTATCTATTTTGTTGGACCTAAATTCTGGTGGTGCTGTGCATTACTGGTACTTCAGGCACCATTTGGAAATATGAGTCTGATTGCAAAATCATTCTTTCTTCCGGATACGGTAGAATATACCAGATATAAGACTGGAAAAGACTGTACAGGAATCTGTAACGCAATTTCTTCCTTTGTAACAAAGCTTACCAGCAGTGTATCCTCTTCCCTTGGATTATTTATTCTCGGTTTATCCGGTTATATTCCGGTTGAGACAGAAAGCTTTGAAGGATTGAAGGCGGCAGGAGTCGTTCAGCCACAGTCTGCACTTGACTGTATGTGGGCGATTTATGCATTGATTCCGTTAATAGGAACATTATTTGGAGTATTGATTATGGCATGCTATAAGTTGAAAGATAAGGATGCAGAACTTATGGCGAAGTGTAATGCCGGAGAAATCACAAGAGAAGAGTGTGAGAAATCACTTAGTCGGGAGTACTAGGAATGTTAGAACGTGAAAAAATTATTTTTTATGATGTAGAAAGTTTAAAGAAGACAGAAGGAATGGAGTCTCGCTGTAGTAAGGAGTATCTTACAAATAAACTAAATGAAAGATTTCCTGAAATAGAATTTGGAAAAATTATTGTAGAGCGTGTAAGAATGATAACCGATGGAACCTATAAAGCGGGAGAAAGATTCAAAGACCGTTTATTTATGAAAAAATTATCAGGTTTACCTCCTTTCTGTGAAGTATATTTAAAGCATGCTACAGGAAAACATTTTGAGGAAGTATATGTATTCGTCCCTTTTGCCTGGAATGACAGATTTGCAGGAACCGCAGGCGGTGGAACCGGAATTGGCGGCTATAGTTATATTACCAGACCGAATAATACCACCAGAGGCTGGACCATGGGATATGCACTCATGAATGGATTTGCGGCGGCAACTGCGGATGGAAGAAATGTAGATGGGTTAAAAGACCATGTGTTAAATCCAAAAACCGGAGAATTTGACCGTGAATTATATGATAACTGGCGTATTCGTACAACGCATGATATGACGGTTCTTGGCAAAGCAGTTACAGAAATTCTTCATGAGAGACCGGTGAAATATTCCTACATGAATGGTGGCTCCGGTGGGGGCAGACAGTCAGTTGTAGAAGCACAAAATTATCCAAAGGATTATGATGGAATCTGGGCTTCCTGCCCGGCAATTAACTGGAATAAATTTTTGCTTGGCGGACTGTGGTATACTGCCTGTATGAATGAGTATCAGGCAAATCTTACACCTCAAAAGCTTCAATTTTTTACGGAAAAGGTGTGGGAAGCTGCCGGAGGTGAAGTGGCATATTATAAGAAGTCGACGATTACAGAAATCAATCCATTTGATTTTGTCGGAGAAAAGATTGGAAAGCAGACTATTACAAAACAGGATGCAAAGGCAATGAAGGCAATCTGGGATGGTCCCCATGACAGAAAAGGAAACAGGCTGTGGTATTCCCATAGACCGGGTGTGAGAAATTGGAATGTAGGAATTCCTGTGGGAGCCATTTACTATACCCTGATTAAGAAAAAACCAAAATTATTCCATCTCTCTAATATATATCTGAGATGGATTACGAAAAATCCAAAGCAGTATTTTGAAGAACTGACCATAGACGGGTATGTGGACTTGTATCAGAAGAGTATTGAAATGTTCGGAGACTGTGGAGGAGACGAGGCCGATTTAAGTGCATTTAAAAGTGCAGGTGGAAAACTGATGATTGACCATGGACTAAATGATCCGTTGATTCCTGTAGATGGAACGATTGATTACTATCACAGAGTTATCGATGTGATGGGTGGAAAGCAGGCTGTGGATGAATTTATGAAACTTTATCTGACACCTGGAGACGGACATGGGAACTGTTGGTATATGGGACCGGGAGTTACGGAAAGTGCCGGAATGTCGGCTCTTGTTAACTGGGTGGAAAACGGAGTAGAACCGAAAGAAATTCAGGCAGTCAGAGTAGATAAAAAAACTGGAGAGACACTTGAAACGAGTCTGATTACTCCACAATAGATTGTTACTTAGAAAAGAGGATGTGTATGAAATACATTGCGATTACGTTACTTGTAATAATTGCGGCTGTCGTAACAGGGCGTTTTGCAGGAGAATATTTTTTGGATCATATCATTTAGAAGGAGAACTACATGAAAATCTGGATACTATTTTGGATTATATTATTTGTGGTTGTGTTTGTTCTCTCGATGATCATCAGTATCAACCGACTGGGCGGTAAAGGAGTACTTCCGTATCAGGAAGGACAGAAAGCGAGTGTGACAATCCTCTCTGATTTGTTTTATGAGAATGCAAGAAATCATAAATATGATTTGTACCTTCCGGATATAAAAACTACTGGGATGAAACATAAATTGATATTGTTTATCCATGGTGGAAGTTATAATTCCGGTTCCAAAGAAGATGGAAAAGCATGGTGCAGTTTTTATGCCGCAAAGGGGTATGTGACGGCGTCTCTGGATTATTCTTTACATAAGCATGGCTATGACACGAATCTAAATGAGATGTATGAGGAAGTACTGTACTGTGTAGCAGCAATGAAGGAAAAATTGTCAGAATTGGAAAAGAAGCAAAAAATTCTTCATATAGATAGCTTGGTGTTAAGTGGCTGTTCAGCCGGAGGCACACTTGCTCTCGGATATGCGGCAAAGTATGGAAAGAAATCGCCAATTCCAATCAGCCATATTTTTACACTGGTGGCGCCGGTTGATTTTGAACCGGGATACTGGAAACTGCTAAAACGAGTGGATAAAGTAAAGACGGATGCGGAATTTGTAAAACTTATGACTGGTCATTCTGTTTCAGCAGAAATGATGCAGACAGGGAAATACGAAACCTATATTGATGAAATATCACCGGCAAGGTTGATTTCAGAGGATATGAAAGGGATTCGGATAATCATCGGTTATGGTCTGAAAGACCATTGTGTACCGGCGAATCAAAAAGAACTACTGCTGAATGCTCTGAATCGTTGTGGAATAGACTATCAGTACTTCGAATTTCCAAACTGTAATCATGGAATGTATCGTGATCTGGACATCCATGAGAAGTTTATTGAGGAAGTATTAAAATCGTTGGAGGAAGAATAGGTGGAAATTTATTCGGTAAAAATAAATGGATTAAAAAACCCGATGGGGTATCTGTATGATACGCTTTTGTGTTCCTGGAAAGTGCGGGAGGCAACGGGTAAAAAACAGAAAAACGCAGTGATAAAGGTTGCAACGGATGCCAATTTGCAACAGATTGTTTACGAAATAGAAAATCCCAAGCTGGATTCTCTGGGTACAAAACTTGACATGAAACTGGAACCTTATACTCGTTATTACTATCAGGTTTCTGTTACAACAGATGTGAATGAAACTGCAACAAGCGAAATATGCTGGTTTGAAACAGCAAAGCTGGAAGAACCATGGTCTGCAAGCTGGATTGGAATTACAGAAAATGACAGCATTCATCCGGAATTTCGAAAATTATTTAATGTTTCAAATAAAGTAAAACAGGCCAGACTTTATATCTGTGGGCTTGGTCTTTTTGAAGCATATGTAAATGGGAAGAAGGTCGGAAATGATGTGCTTGCACCATTTATCAATGATTATGCAGAGCATATCCAATATTGTACCTATGATGTAACGGATATGTTAAGTGAAGAAAACGAATTACTGGTCTGGCTTGGAAAAGGCTGGTATATGGGACGGTTTGGTCTGACAGATGCAGCCTATGGGAAAGATGAATACGCGCTCATTGCGGAATTGCATCTTGTTTACGAAGATGGAAGAAAAGAAGTGATTGGTACTGACACAAGCTGGAAGTATCGGGGAAATATTGTGCGCGATTCAAGTATTTACGATGGAGAAGAACAGGATTATCTATATTGGGAAGATAAGGAGAATCCATGGAGAAGTGCCAGACGGATGGAGGCACCGGCAAAACTGGTAGAGCGTTATTCACCGGGGCTTTTTGAGATGGAGACACTTCCGGTAAAGGAAGTCATTCATACTCCGGCAGGAGAGACTGTTCTTGATTTTGGACAAAACTTTGCGGGAATGTTCGAATGTACCCAGAGCATTCCAAAAGGGGAAAAAATGAAACTGGAGTTTGCAGAAATCCTGCAAAATGGTAATTTTTATCACGAAAATTACCGTACAGCAAAATCCGAGTTTACTTATGTATCGGATGGATGCGACCGTGTGATCCGACCATTTTTTACCTTTTTTGGATTCCGTTATATCAAGATTTCAGGACTAGATGAGATAAATCCGGATTGCTTTAAGGGAAAAGCAGTCTATTCAGACATGGACCGGATAGGGAAGATTGAGACCGGAAATTCCAAAATAGACAGGCTTCACGAAAATACAGTCTGGGGATTAAAATCAAATTTTATTGATATGCCGACCGACTGCCCACAGCGTGATGAAAGACTGGGATGGACAGGAGATGCACAGGTGTTCTGCCCGACCGCTGGATATCTGATGGATACTCGTGGATTTTATGCAAAATTTATGCGTGACTTACGTTCAGATCAGCTGAGAAATGATGGGAAGGGAGCGATTTATCTTCCGAATGAATTCCCAGGATTATTTGCGGGTGTATGGAGTGATATCCTAACATTTTTACCAAACATGTACTATGACTATTATGGAAGCAAAGAAATGCTGGCATGTCATTATCCGATGATGAGAGACTGGGTAGACTGTGTCCGAAGGGAAGATCAGAAAAGAGGAGAACAATATCTTTGGGATTTTGGATTCCAGTTTGGCGACTGGCTTGCGTTGGATGGTGCGACAGAACAGAGTACCTTTGGCGCGACAGATTCTGGATATGTGGCGTCTGCCTATTATTATGCTTCTGCAAGCTATGTGGCTAAGGCAGCAAGAATTTTAGGATACGAAGAAGCAACAAAATATGAAAAGTTGTCGGAAGACATCCGTAAGGCTATGTTGGCGGAATATTTTACACCAAATGGGAGACTGGCAATTGATACCCAGACAGGCTATCTGATTGCACTTAAGTTTGGAATCTATCAAGATAAAGAAAAGGTGATAACTGCATTAAGGGCACGAATAAAAAAGGATTGTTATCGCATTAAAGGCGGTTTTGTAGGCGCTACCATGATGAATACAGTTTTGGCTGATAATGGTATGGAAGATCTGGCGTATGACTTTTTGTTTTTTGAAGGTTTCCCAGGCTGGCTTTATGCTGTTAATCTGGGTGCTACCACCATTTGGGAGAGATGGAATTCTGTTTTGGCAGATGGAAGCATGAGTGGTACGGGAATGAATTCATTGAATCACTATTCCTATGGTTCCGTAATGGAATTTTTATATCGCCATGCCATGGGAATTGCCCCGATTGAACCGGGATTTAGAAAGGTACGTCTTGCACCAAAGCCTGATATCAGACTGGGATATCTAAATGGTTCCTATGCTTCTGCTGCGGGACGATATGTGTCACAGTGGAAGATTAAGGGAGATGGCAGATTGGTGTTCCATTTTGAAATTCCATTTGGCTGTGAGGCGGAAGTGATGCTTCCAGAACAGGAAGTAATGTATCTGACAAGCGGAAGTTATGATTTTGAGATCGAGACGAAACGGAACTATCTGGCACTCTATAACGGAGATACACCATTGGAACGCCTGTTAGACGATGAAAGAGCAGTGGCGATTCTTAACAATTATATTCCGGGATTTGTGGATTCTATTAATCGTAATGATCTGGAAGAAATGACAAAATCATTAAATGATAAGAGAAACCGGGCATTGTTATTCAGACAGCCTACGGAGGCATTTGGTAAAGCAATATGTGCTTTAGAGGGCATAAAATGGGGTGTAGAAAAATGAAGAACTTATTTTCAATTGAGATAGCAGATGGCATTTTTTTGATTTCCAGTGGTAAAAGGCAAGGCAAATCGGATGAAGAACTACAGAAACCACAGAAGGCTACTGCAAATTCTTATCTGGTAGTCGGAGAAGAAAAAGCACTTTTATTTGACCTTGCAGTAGATGATGAAAATCTGTGGGATTATGCCTGCTCATTGACAGATAAGCCTGTGCAGCTGGTATTAAGTCATGGACATGTGGATCACATCTTTCATCTGAATAAAAGAGATGAAGTGTGGCTGCATCCTGCGGATATGGATATGGTGAAATACGGTATCCCGAAGGTAAACAAACCGACTGTCCCATGTCCTGTTATGTATGCGTTAAATGAAGGAGATGTAATTGATCTTGGAAACAGACTATTATCGGTATACCACATTCCGGGGCATACACCGGGAAGTATCCTTCTGTTAGACCAAAAGACAAAGATTTTATTGTCTGGGGATTCGATAGCGAGAAGGCTTTTGTTTGGGGTGGGAAGTAAAATTGGAACAGAGACATTTGCCGAAAAAGTGGAAACATTAAAGTCTGTTGATTTTGTCTGTGCATATTCAGCTCATGACAGATGTGCATTGCCCAAAAAACATCTTGACAGAATACTTCAAACAGTTTCAAGTGTGCAAATCGAAGGCAAAAAAACAATGCTGCCTCTTGTTGGTAAATTCATTACATATAAGTACGGAAAAGAATCGGAATTGGATTATTGCGATATTGCAGTGAGACTGTAAAAGCAGGGACGTTTTCTCGTGTGAGTGAGATACGTCCCTGTTTTTTGTGTGTATAGAAAGCAAGATTATATGAAAGGAGGGCAACATCAAATGTTGTATATCCGGTAAACTATGCCTAAAATAAATAATACCAAAGGCGAATCCTTTGAAAAAAATTTTAGGAGGACAAATATGAGAAAAATATGAGAAAGAAGTTAGCAGTATTACTTGCTGGACTCATGGTGTTCAGCACACTTGCAGGCTGTGGACAAAAGGATACACAGTGAACACCTGCTAATTCTGAAGCAGTATCGGGTACAGAGACTGTTGGAGATACAGAAAATGGAGGGGATGTCAGGTATTATGATTACACCTGTGCTTTTGGTGTATCCGTTCTTCCAGAAATATTTTGCCAAAGGTATTACAATGGGGGCAGTAAAAGGATGAAAAAGTGGATTGAGGCATATACACAGATGTTTGCTGAACAAAATGATAATCTGAGAAATGATTTTAATCGGATTGCAATGGCTACATTTGAAAAGTATTATGTGTATCATTGCCGCGAAACACTGCTATTTGCACCAGTACTTTTTGTATTATACGGACTTAATCTGGTGTGGATGCTTGGATTTGAAAAAAGTCCGCATCGGATGATTGCAGTAATTTTTATTATAATAGAGACATTATGTACGGCAGGATATGTTTTGGGATTTACTTATCTAGGGCGACATAAGAGCGGAAAAATTGGTGCATATAGAGTTATTTATGTGAGTCATTGGAGTGTATGGGTATTCTCCGTATATAGTACGTTTATAATTCAGAAACTGTCAACGGAATCACTATTTATGATGTTTCTGTGGACTTATGTATTTATGAAGAACACACTTCTCCAGAAAAAGGAAATTCTATCTATCTTGTTCGGCTACCTGACTGTGTTCTTTTTTATTGAGTCCCTTACGGACTGGTTGGAAAAAGACAGACTTTTAGTAGCAATCGGGTTTGCAGCATTTGTTATTGTGGGTCATATGTTTCAGGAAGAACGCCGGTTTAAGGATGTGGCATTGGAGTACTTAAAATTATCTTCATTTATGGATCCTTTGACAACATTGTATAACCGAAGAGGAGCCAATGCAGTATGTGAAGCAAAAATGAGGCAATATGGGGGAAAACTCGGTGTTATTATGCTGGATATAGACTTTTTTAAACGATATAATGACGGATTTGGACATGATAAAGGAGATGTTTGTCTGAAAGAGGTTGCCACACAGATAAAGAGAGTGACAGAAGAAGATGACAGAATGATCCCGATTAGACATGGAGGCGAAGAATTTGTTGTTTTAATATGTGCTGTAACTGGTGATGAACTGTTTAAAATTGCTGAAAAGATAAGAACACGCGTTTATGATTTAAAGATGGAGACACCGTGCAAAGAAATTGACGATGTAATTACAGTAAGCGTAGGTGCAACTATTGTAAATAGTTTGCCGGAGCATTTTGGGTATGAAGATGTAATTGGAAAAGCTGATGAAGCTTTGTATCAGGCAAAGAGTAAAGGAAGAAACAGAGTGGTCATTTTATGATTATTATGGGAGGAAGAGAATGGGACAAATTACTAAAAAAAATCTGATAAGTGTATTGGTGGTTATGATGCTACTGGTTGTACTGGTAAATCCGGTCAATGTAGCAGCATCGGAGAATATTACTATAAAACAGAGTCAGAGTCTTACAGAAGATATGGTGATTACAGGTAAAGTGACAGTTGATAGCTGGGCGACACTTACTATACCGGAAGGTATTACCGTGACCGTATGCGACGGAGCAACCTTGTCTGTTAAAGGGAATATTGATATCAAAGGGAAAATCGTAGTTGAACATGGTGGCAAACTCTATCGAAAAGAGTATGGCATTTACCAGAAAATAGTCGGACCAAGGGATGACGAAGAAACTGCTTTTACACCATTGATCAGAAGTTATATCGGAAGTGTAGTAGTGACAAATAAAGGGATTCATATGCCGTCTGGAAGTGTTGCGCATGTAGCAAGATCTTCCATCAGATTATGGAATGAAACATGGACCATGGAGCATGAATCAGAACTTACTTATGATGATAACGTTGCAGTGAATGTAACAATTAAGGGACCTGAATTTACAGAAAATAAGTATCAGTTTGCAAGAATCGTTTATGGCTTTGGTTCTTGTAATACAGAGACAAAAGCTTTGACACCGAATACTTACTATTATTTATATGATGAGAGTACAAATGACGGTAAATGGGAAAAATTTGATGGTCTGGCAGCACTTTCCGGTTCAACAGAGGGGACCTCACCAATAATGCTGCAATGGGCTGCTACCTTTTTTAATAATGCAAGAATGACTGAACCGGAACTTTCAGCTGAAGAAGGTACGGTTTATAGAAATCAGGTATATGATGATACAAGAGATACACGTAACACTTATAATTTATTTATTCCTTCAACGGTAGAAACCGGAGAGCCGGTATCTCTTATTTTATTTACGCATGGCGGAAGCTGGACAAGTGGGGCAAAAGAAGACTTTGATTATGCATGTGCTAGATATGCAAGACAGGGTTACATTACAGCAGACATTGATTACCGTCTGTTTGGTGCAGAAACAAACGCAGCAAATAGTATGGACGACATTTTAGATGATATGGAAAACTGTATCAATGCGATTTGTGAACAGACTACAGCTATGGGATATACCATTGATAAGATGGCAACCTCCGGTTATTCGGCAGGTGGACATCTGGCTTTACTGTATGCTTACTCAAGGCCTAATGCTGCAACAGTGCCGGTTACATTGGTATTCGAACAGGTTGGTCCGGCGGCTTTTCGAGAAGAAGCATTTGCACCGGGGCTTTTCCAAAGCAGATTAACAATGGATTTGTTTGCTAAAAAAATTATTCCGGGATATAGTGATATGTCTGAAGAAGAAAAAATTGTTGCATTAAGTGAAATTTCACCGGTACAATATATCACACCAAATAGTGTGCCAACTGTATCGGCTTACGCTGGGCAGGATATTATCGTTGGTTATCAGCATGGAGTGATTTTAGATGAGTTGCTGACACAGAATCAGGTTGATCATGTATTCTTCTCTATGCCGAAATCAAATCACACCTGTGAATACGACAGTGCAGTAGTAGATGCATTTATTCAGACATCTTATGATTATTGTGAGAAATATCTTTCATCATCGAAATAAGATAATTGTGAGGGGAGAGCAACGGCTTTCCCCTTTTGGCATAAGGAGAAATGGAATGTACGATTATGAAGTGGAACATATTGAAAGATTAAGAAAACTATTGCCTGAATGTATGGTGCTTTTAAAGAAAAACAAAAAGTTCCCATTAAAGCAGGCAGGAAAGATTGCACTATATGGTAGCGGCGCTAGAAAAACCATAAAAGGCGGAACAGGTTCCGGTGATGTCAATGTCAGACATTTTGTGACCGTAGAAGAAGGATTAGAAAATGCCGGTTTTGAGATTACCACGAAAGAATGGCTGAAGCAGTATGATGGCTGTATTGAAGATGCACACCAGAGATTTGTAGCGGGAATGAAGGCAAAAATTGCAAAAGAGGGATTCTCTGGTGTTCTGGCAGCTATGGGTGCTGTAATGCCGGAACCGGAATATGATTTTCCGTTAGCAGGGGAGAGCGATACCGCTATCTATGTATTATCCAGAATCAGCGGAGAAGGTTCAGACCGACAAAATATGAAAGGTGATTTCATGCTTTCTGATACGGAAGTCCGGGATATTCTAAAACTTCAGCGAGCTTATGATAAATTTCTTTTAGTTTTAAATGTAGGTGGACCGGTTGATTTATCTCCAGTATTAGATGATGTCGAAAACATTTTAGTACTTTCTCAGTTGGGGATTAGTGTCGGGGATGCACTTGCAGATGTGATCCTTGGAAAAAGCTATCCATCGGGAAAGCTTACCAGTACATGGACACGTTACGAAGATTACTGCAATGAAGGAGATTTTGCAACGCAGGATGATACCCGATATAAAGAAGGCATCTATGTGGGGTATCGCTATTTTGATACGACTGGAATAAAACCATTATTTCCATTTGGATTTGGGTTAGGGTATGCAGAATTTGCTTTTACTAATATTCAAATGACGCACAATAAGAGTATTATCTGTGCAAAAGCTACTGTAGAAAATATTGGTCAGTATGCTGGAAAAGAGGTACTCCAATTATATGTATCTGTTCCTTCCGGGAAACTGGATCAGCCATATCAGGTGCTTGCTGCATTTGCAAAGAGTGAGGGATTAAACCCGGGAGAGAAACAGGAAGTGGAACTTTCATTTGATATGGCATCACTGTGTTCTTTTGAGGAAGAAACCGGGGAACGTATTCTGGAATCAGGAAACTATATCATTCGTATGGGAGTCTCCAGCCGCGATACGAAAGTGATTGGGATAGTAGAACTAAAGAATAGAATCGTTGTAGGAAAGGTGTCTTCAGTTGGTGGAAATGCGGATTTTAAAGACATGAAACTAACCTGTAAAAATACTAAGGAAGTTGCAGAAGCAGACATCGTACTTACTGGGGCGGATTTTGAACAGGATACAGATGCCACAATAGAAAAGAAATTACCATTTGATGAGGAAGCAGATGCGCTAGTGGCAGATATGACAGATGAAGAACTGGCATACATTTGCGTTGGAGGTTTTGAAGACGAAGGCAGTAACAGTGTAATTGGAAATGCAGGACTTAAGGTGGCAGGTGCTGCGGGAGAAACGACTTCCATTTTTAATGAAAAGGGACTTCCGACACTTGTTATGGCAGATGGACCTGCCGGACTTCGTCTGTCAAAACAGTATGGAAAAGATGAACAGGGCGTTTATAGCTTAGACGAAGGAAGTTTGGCAGCTATGTTTGAGATGATTCCTGAACCGATGCTTGCGGCACTTCATTTAAATGATAAAAAACCGGAACGTCACGGAGAAATTTTTGAACAATACTGTACTGCAATTCCGATAGGAACTGCATTGGCACAAAGCTGGAATGTAAAATTGGCTTATAAATGCGGTGATATCGTTGGAACGGAAATGGAACGCTTTGGTGTTAACTTATGGCTTGCTCCTGCACTAAATATCCATCGGAATCCATTATGTGGACGAAATTTTGAATATTATTCCGAAGATCCATTGATAAGCGGAAAAATGGCAGCTGCAATCACAAAGGGTGTACAAAAACATCCGGGGTGCGCTGTTACAATCAAGCATTTTGTGGCAAATAATCAGGAAACAAACCGATTCCGATCCAACAGTATCGTAAGTCAGAGGGCACTTCGTGATATCTATCTAAAAGGATTTGAGATTGCAGTAAAGGAAGCTGCACCCAAAGCAGTTATGTCCTCTTATAACTTGATTAATGGTGAACACACTTCAGCCAGAAAAGACTTGTTGGAAACACTGCTTCGTGAGGAGTGGAATTTTAAAGGCATCGTGATGTCAGACTGGGTAACACAGGGAGTAACAGGAGAAACCAAGCACAAGTATCCGGCTGCAAATGCAGCAGGAGCCATATGGGCGGGAAATGATATTATGATGCCAGGTGGAAAAATTGATCATGCGGACTTAATGCAGGCATTAAAGGGAATACATAAGGGGTATAAAATTACGCATGAGGATTTGCTTCGTTGTGCAAAGCGTGTAGTAAGATTGGCTTTGGAGTTAAAGAGTTAAATTATTTTTCCCATAACTCCTTGGTGGCACGCCAACTTCTCTCTTAAATACAGTAATAAAATAATTATAATCAGAAAATCCGCACTGTGCTGAGATTTCTGTAAGAGAAAGGTCAGGCTGTTCTTTTAAGAGCAGCTTGGCTTTTTCTATACGCAATTTACGGATATATTCAGCAATTCCCATGCCATAGCTTTCCTTAGCTATTTCATATAACTTGGTTTTACCGATGTGAAACTGTTTTGCAATGTGAACGGCATCAATATTTTCAAAGAAAGCAGTTGCCATGGCAGCAAAGACAGGGGCTTCCGTAGAAGCAGAACTGGGGTCTATGGGACGAAGAGAATCAGGAGCCGGAGATGATACTGGAGCAGATGATGAGACAAAAATTTATACAGATCCGAAGCAGGTGTCCGTAAAGTGAATTACTTTACCTACATGGATAAATCCGGTGGTAATGCAGTATCAGAGTATCTAAAGAACTTAAAACCGGATGAACCGGTTTCCTTTTCATCCATTTCCATGGTGGGAAGAGATGCAATGAAGGAAAATGTAAAGGATGCAATGAAGATGTTTACATTAATGAATTAGAGGAGGTTTGAGAAAATGAGAAAGAGAATGACATTTGCGCTTGCGTTCTGTAACAGAGGTTTTATGCCAGGGGAGCTGATCTACGGAGCAAGAGAAGATATGATTAAGGCAGTTACAGATGCCGGATATGATTATATAGCCATGGATAAGCAATCCGGCTTATATTTCAAAAACAAATCTAATCTTTTTCTATGGCAGGTGCAAAGTGGTGCATTATGCTTATTTTTGCAGGTCCGGTAGGAAACCGTTGTATCATTTTTAAATCCAAGGCTTAACGAAAAAGCCAAGGGATGTGCATCTTTATTGCACACTCATGGCATATTGAAAATGTCTGCCTGCTCAGCAGATAAAGGCATATACACTTGAACCCCCACCCCCAAACCTGTATAATGTTACCAACAATACAAAAGGGAAAACTCAGGGGGAATCACACATGCAGACAGGAATGTTTACAATCATCGCACTAGCCATAAGCACATGTCTATGTGCTGTGGCGGCGGTGTCATTTTGCAAATCAAATGTATTCAACGACAAGAGACAAAACAGAATTATCGTGATGATGGGGCTTGCGGCAATATTGTGGAATATCATGTCGTTAGGCTACAGCATATCCACAGAGCCGGCATTTTACAATATGTTTTTCTATCTGTTGATAGCAGCCTTTGACATGTATGTGGTTGCCCTTTGCCTGTACATAGGAAGGCTGGTGGGCATGCAGGGCAAGGTCTATAATGCCTTTGCAGGGCTTGGAATTGCTTTGTCAGTTGGTGACTGGCTTATATTCGGGCTTGCACCCATACATGATTTTTTCAGTCTGGGCATGAGGACAGCCTTTTACACCAGGATGAGCCCGGTGGTGTATTACCATTATCTCTATATCACCTTTTATCTGGTTTTCTGTGTTCTTTTAGTATTCCAGTGCTTCAAAAAAAGTAAAATGCGCAGACAGCATGTGTTTGTGCTTAAAATCGTGCTGGTAAACTGTGTCATGTTTATCTTTGCCATGCCGGATACCCTGTTTCCCCTTTTTCATATTCCTTCATACCCAAGCTCTGGCATAGGCGTTACGATTGCTTTTATCGGCACAATATTCTGGACGACAAAGGAAAACACCTTTAGTATTTCCAGAGAAAATGTCACAGATGCCATATACAACGAGGCAAAGCTGGCAATCATAGTGCTGGATGTTAGTGGAAAAATAGATAGCTGTAATGAATATGCCAGGACTCTGCTTGGAATTAGTGAAGCGGAAAAGTGCGATTTCAGGGAGTTGATTGAGGGAGATGAGACCCAGCTTCACCGTATCATGAATGGTAAAAAGCTGTCTGAACACCTACAGTCAAGGCGGACAAACATATCCTGCAGCATACGTTCAGTTGTGTCCAGAGATACATATGGTGACAGCTATGGCGTGGTGGTTATGATTACGGATGCCACATCTGAGGAGAAGGTTCTGGAGCAGAGCCTTATGCTGGAAAAAAACGAACACATGACTTATCAGCTTGTGCAGACACTGAGCAAGACTATCGAGGCAAAGGACAAGTACACAAAGGGACATTCGGCACGCGTGGCAAAATATTCGGTTATGATTGGGGAAAAGTTTGGATATGACAGTGAAAAATTAAAGCGGCTTGAGTATTCTGCCATGCTTCATGATGTTGGCAAAATAGGAATATCTGATGCCATTATCAACAAAACGGAGAGGCTGACAGACGAGGAGTATGAGGAGATTAAAAAGCACCCTGTAATAGGTGCCAAAATCCTATCTGATATTTCAGAAATGCCTGACATACAGGATGGCGCCAGATGGCATCATGAGAGATATGGAGGGGCGGGCTATCCGGATGGACTCAGCGGAAATGACATATCTGAGATTGCAAGAATCATAGGTGTGGCGGATGCCTATGACGCAATGACCTCCACCAGAAGCTACAGAGACTGCCTGCCCCAGAATGTGGTTCGTGGTGAGGTCGAGCGGGGCAGCGGCAAGCAGTTTGACCCTCAGTTTGCGGATATAATGCTTCATATTATAGACGAGGATAAGGAGTATGAGTTAAAACAGGCAGAAGGCGAAAAATAGATATTTTATCTTGGATTAAAGTAGTGTAAAATATATCCAAACGGAGGATAAGAGCTATGCGCATGCTACTAGAGCTTGATGAAAACAACTACAGCGATACCACAAAGACCCATGAACGTTTTGCGGTGAGGGGCGTCATATGCCGGGATGGGAAATATGCCATGCAGCAGGCGAGAGATGGTTTTTACAAAATCCTTGGCGGTGGAATCGACAAGGGTGAGACCCACGAGGATGCAGTTGTGAGAGAGGTACAGGAAGAATCCGGACTAATAGTGATCAGAGACAGCATAAAGCCGGTTGGAGAAGTTCTGGAAGTCAGGAGAGACATATACGAGCCTGATATCAAATACATCTGTCATACCTATGTATACACCTGTGATGTAGCTGATGAGATGTCGCATACCAGCATGACTGAATCTGAAATCAGAGATGGCTACCACCTGGCATGGGCAGGTGCGGACGAGATTCTGGAGCAAAATAGCAAGTGTCAGGATAAAAAATGGATAGCCAGAGACACTAAAATCATTGAAATGCTTCAAAACAGCAGGTAAATATGGTATGATGTGATATAAAATGAGGTGTCCAAAATATGATATATATGAGTGAGACATACCTGCACAGGAGTAATCATGCGTATCATATTTGATAGAGCGAATGCTTGTCCAGCTTAGGAAATATTCTGTTCCTGGGGAGGGACACAGCTTAAAATTTAGAAAAAGAAGGGAACTGCATAATGATAGACAAGAAGAAATTAGCTGATATTATGGCTAATCAGGATCCAAATACAACACTAGAGGTTCAGAATCCGGAAGTGGAAGCACAGATGGAGGTATATAAGAACGAGGAAACACCAGATAACTTAAATATACTTTTGAATAAGGCACGCCGTGGACGCTTTCTGGTTCCGGCGAATGTAGATACAGAAAAGAAACAGCCAATTCCTATTTTTATAAAAAACGAAGAGGGCGGGTGTTTTATTCCAATTTATACAAACAAGGAGCACGCAGAGAAGGCTCCAAAGTGTCCGGCAATATTAAATATGCCATTTCTTTCAATAGTAGCTATGGCAGTTAATTCTAAAATTGATATAGCAGGAATTGTTTTAAATCCATTCAGCAACAATCTTGTTTTAAAGGATAAGCTCTTAAAGAAAATTGATGAGGTTGAGCGCGCAAGGGCAAAGGCAGCCAAGGAGGGAGCTAACGGAGTACCGGGCAAGACAAAGGCTATAAAGCTAAATGCCAAGCAGTATGCAATTTTTGAGAGAAAGCAGTTTGAGCTTATTTTCCTTCCAAACAAATTATTTGCAGAGGGCAGGGAATTTATTGATAAGCTGGTAGAGAAAAAGGAGCAGTACATAGATGAGCTGTATGAGGAGTCATACCAGCAGAAGAAGATGTATCCATATCTTGAGGAAGAGTTTTCTGTCATGGCACTCAGCATAACAGAGGATTTTCTTGCAATCAGAGTTGATTTTCAGGAGAGGGATAAGTCCATTGGCTGCAGCCACAGAGCTTACATTACATGGAATGAGAGCACAGGAGAGGCTCACTATTACCTGATAGAGATTGCACCAGAGAATAAGACAATGGTTGGTGAAATAGACGCAGAGCACAAGCACAGCCTGCATGGTGAAGCACCGGCTGAGGGAGCTGAGCTTCAGATGATACTCACACTTGCAAAGGGCGAGGAAGAGATAACAAGCTAAAACGGTGTATGTGTCTGATATATAAGTGCGCATTATAAATGAAAAAAGCCAGCTGATAAGCGAAAAGAAATGCCGGTATCCTTAAGCAAGGATATCGGCAAATTTTGCATTTACGACTTTGGCCAGGTCATTAGGATTGAGGCGGATTGTGGTACCGATACGACCGCCGCTGATGTAGATATCATCATACAATGTGGCTGTCTCATCAATGACAGTAGGAAACTGCTTTTTCATGCCCAGCGGGCTGCAGCCACCCCTGACATAACCGGTAATGGCAGTTAAGTCCTTAACATGAATCATCTCCACAGATTTTTCAGACACGGCACGGGCAGCTGCCTTCAAATCTACTTCCTCGGCAATTGGAATCACAAATACATAGAACTGCTTGCTCTTTCCCTGCATGACCAGGGTCTTGTAGGACTGCTCCACAGGGGCACCGGTTTTTTCGGCGGTGTGCAAACCATCGATAAACTCGTCGCATTCGTAGGTGAGCAGCTCGTAATTGATTTTGTTTCTCTCTAAAATTCTGACAGCGTTTGTTTTGACTTCTTTTCCCATGGTTGTATCTCCTGAATAATACTTTGTGTGATTCACACTTTACACCATACCTTTTCATTAATCAAGTTATAATGTGGGCTTGAATGACAATCTAACTATGTTATGGCATATAGAAAGGGAATATGATATAATGAGCGTAGCGAAATTATATCAGACGCGGAGTGCGAAGCACGGATGCGCATGGATAATCATATATCATGTGCGAAAGCACATGATATAATGAGCGTAGCGATTAGAAAATCAGGACTTCCCAACTAAAAATAAGGAGAACACAACAATGAAAGACTTTCTGAAACGAATCAAAGCAGATTTCCTCTTATCATCAATATTCTGCATAGCCCTCGGCATAGTATTCATAATATGGCGTGGCGGTGTAATAGATGTAATAGGAAGCATCTTAGCATTTGGACTTATTATAATCGGAGCAGTTTACCTGTGCAGCTTTTTCTTAAAGCTGGTCACAAACGGATTTTCCGTATTTATGGGAATCGTGGTCTTAGCAGTGGGCATATGGTTTCTGATAAATCCTGCAATAGTGGTAAGCCTTATACCAATCGCCATCGGAGTTGTGCTGATTTTCCACAGTATCCGTGGAATTGTTGAGGCGGCCACAGCTATGAAGTATGAGTATAAGCATCTGGGTGTGGGCATTGTTATATCTGTTATAAGCCTTGTACTTGGTGTGCTCTGCGTGGTTGATGCCTTTGGAGTTATGGAAAAGGCAATTATCGTGGTAGGAATTGTGCTTATATACAACGGAATAGCAAATATCTGGATTGCACTTTCCACATCCAGAGCAGAGACTGTATACAAGAAAAATGAGACAATAGATGTTGATTTTATTGATGAAAGCGAAGATGTAAAATGAGACAGATGGAATTTAAGATGGAGAGACCGGGACTGACAAAGCCGGGAGACCATCTGAAAATTACAGAGGGTAAGCTTCCTACATCCTACTATTATACGATTGAGCATGCCATTGCCATGTCTGGAAACTACGAGGTCAGCCAGAGGCTCAAGTCCAGAGAGGGGACAGTAGTTGATGTGAGAGAGACGGAAAAGGGATATTTTGTAACTATGGAATTTGATGAGTAATACAGCAGGGTAAGGGTTCATGACGGGACAGAGCAGGACGGCGATTGACCTTGTGCTGGCGGAGAGTCTTAAGGAGCTTTCCCAGACGAGACCGATTGAGAAAATCACAATTAAAGAGATAACCGACAAGGCAGGCGTCATTCGTCCTACATTTTATAATCATTTTCAGGATAAATACGAACTGATGGAATGGATTATAACCACAGAGCTCTTGCAGCCAATGCATCCGCTGATACAGGCAGGAATGGTCACAGAGGCAATGGTGCTCATGTTTACAAATATCGAGAAGGAAAAAGCGTTTTACACCAAGGCAGTGAAAATGGAGGGGGTAATCACCTTCCACGAGATAGCCATGAAATGCGGCAGGGAGCTGCTGGTTGAGATATTTACAGAGAGAAAAGGCGATAAGGAGCCAGCCCACAAGTGGCTAACAGTAGACATTGTTGCCACATATTATGCCCAGTCCATGTGTTTTGCGGCGGAGGAGTGGATATCAAGCGGATATGCAATCCCACCAAGGGAAATGGCAGAGGCATACAACTACATTATCTCCCGTTCCTTATTTGACGTTATGGAGGAATTGTGAAATGCGGGCTATACAATTAATTGAATATGTATTTTCAGATATACATTTTGAGTTTTTTGTATATTTAAGAAAACAGATTTGAAGGATTGAATATTTTGTTATTCAATTCTTTTTTTTATACTTGTTTTGAGAAAAAGAAGGAGTGTGAACACAATGATTAAATTCGGAAAAGGGGTTGTAAAATTTAGAATCCCAATTCTGATTCTTGCAGTGCTTTTACTTATACCTGCTGGAATCAGCTACTTAAACACAAGAGTCAACTACGATATCCTTTCTTACCTTCCAAGTGATATTGAGACAATGGAGGGACAGGATATACTGCTTGACGAGTTTGGAACTGGAGCATTTTCATTTCTGATTGTCGAGGGAATGGACGACAAGGATGTGGATGCTTTGGCAGATGAGATTGACAGCATAGACCATGTAAAGGATGTAATCTGGTATGGTTCAGTTGCTGATTTCTCTATTCCGGCAGAGATGCTGCCTGACGATATATACGATTTTTTCAATAACAAGGACGCAGACAGCCAGCTTATGGCGGTGCTCTACGATGATTCCATGGCATCAGACGGAACAATGGCAGCAATTGACCAGATGACAGAGCTTGTGGGTGACAAATGCTACATCAGTGGTATGGCATCAGTCATCAACGACATCAAGCATCTGTCAGAGAAGGAGACACCAATCTATGTAGGCATAGCCGTTATACTTTCGCTGATTGTACTGTCACTTACAATGGACTCAGCCTTGGTTCCAATTTTATTCCTTGCCAGCATCGGTATGGCGATTGTATACAATCTGGGAACCAACTTCGTACAGGGGGAAATCTCCTATGTGACACAGGCGCTGGCAGCTGTACTTCAGCTTGCAGTTACAATGGACTATTCAATTTTCCTGTGGCACAGTTATCAGGAAAATCAGGAGAGGTTCCCGGAGGACAATAAGCGTGCCATGGCACATGCCATTTCAAACACTATTACCTCAGTAGTAGGAAGCTCAATCACAACAGTTGCAGGCTTTATAGCTCTCTGCTTCATGAGTTTTACTCTTGGACTTGACCTGGGAGTTGTAATGGCAAAGGGTGTTATCTTCGGTGTTATCGGATGTGTAACAATTCTTCCATCCTTAATCCTTGTATTTGACAAGGCACTAAAGAAAACCAAGCACAGGGTTATCATTCCTGACGTAGGAAAAATAGCAAGCTGGGTGACAAACCACTATGTTGTTTTCATAATTGCTTTCCTTGTAATTCTTGGACCTGCACTTTATGGATATAACCATACAAGCGTCTACTATGATTTGGCAGGAACACTTCCTGACAGCTTATCATCAAAGCAGGCAAACGATAAGCTGGACGCAGAGTACAGCATGGGAGCAACACATATAGTTATTGCCAAGAGTTCACTGTCACAGAAGAACAGCATCAATATGATAGATGAGATAAAGAATGTGGATGGCGTAAAGCTTGCAGCATCACTTGACTCACTTATAGGACCTGGAATCCCGGAGGAAATTCTCCCGGAAGAGGTCACAGATATAATGAAAAACGGTGACTACCAGATGATGCTTGTCTCATCTGAATATGTAGTTGCATCAGACGAAGTAAATACACAGATTGATGAGATTAACAATATAGTAAAGAAATATGACGACACAGCAATGGTAATCGGTGAGGCACCTTGTACAAAGGACTTGATTGAGATTACAGACACTGACTTTGCAAGAGTAAGTGCTATATCAATCATAGCGATTTTCATAATAATTGCTCTGGTATTCAAGTCAATCTCACTGCCAATTATACTGGTATCGGTGATTGAGTTTGGTATCTTTATCAATATGGGAATTCCGGCATACACCGGTTCGGTTTTACCATTCATAGCTTCTATCGTAATAGGAACTATCCAGCTGGGTGCCACAGTAGACTATGCGATTCTTCTTACCAATAAATACAAGAAGAACCGATACAACGGATTTGAGAAAAAGGAAGCAATCACAGATGCACTCAAGAATTCAGCACAGTCTGTAATGGTATCAGCACTTACATTCTTTGCAGCTACATTTGGTGTCGCACTTTACTCTAACATCGACATGATTGGTTCACTCTGTATGCTTATGGCAAGAGGTGCAATCATCAGCATGTTTGTTGTAATTCTTGTACTGCCATCGCTGTTTATGGTATTTGACAAGGTCATAATTGCAACAAGCGCAGGATTTAAGAACAAAAATAAGGCAGTATAGACGGGAGGCAAAAACAATGAAATTACCTGAGTTAAAAAATAGATTAAAAAATAAATATGTTGTAAAAGTTGTGGCAGGAGTGCTCACAATCGCTCTTGTAGGCGGATGCGTGGGAACCTACACAGTAAAGGCTGAGAAAAATGATACAGTTGTTTCGGAAGAGGGAGCCGAGACAACTGAAGCAGAAGAGGTATCTGAGGATGACAGCCTTGAGGACGAGTTATTAGGAAAAGTATCTGTATCTAAAAAGGATATGGATAAAGAGGAAACAGTATATTTTATAACAGATGCATCTGGAAATGTTGACAAGACAATAGTTTCAGACCACCTCTACAACAGGGACGGCAAGGATACGATAGAGGACGTATCATCCCTGTCTGATATTGAAAACGTAAAGGGTGATGAAGAGTTCACTCAGGATGGAGACAAGCTCCAGTGGAAGGCAGATGGCAATGACATCTACTATCAGGGAACTACAAATGCCGAGGCACCGGTCAGCCAGAAGGTGACATACTATCTTGACGGAAAGGAAATCTCACCAGAGGAGTTAGCTGGAAAATCAGGAAAAGTCACGATTCATTTTGACTATACCAACAACACCAGCTGCACAGAGACTGTAAATGGCGAAAAGGTAACAGTTTCAGTACCATTTGCAGCCATAACAGGACTTGTGCTGGACGACAGCTTCTCTAATATAGAGGTGACAAACGGAGATGTAAAGGAAAACAATGGTTCAAACATAGTACTTGGATATGCACTTCCGGGACTTTCAGACAGCCTTGATGTAGAGGACAGCGATTTCACAGATGATGTGACAATCCCGGACTATTTTGAGGTGACAGCAGATGTAGAGGACTTCTCACTTTCGACAGCTATGACATTTGTAGTAAATGCAGCTAACTATGTGGGAGTAGAGGGAGCAAGTCTTGATTCGGTAGATGACCTCCTGGATGAGCTGTCAGATGCAACAGAACAGCTTCAGGATGGCTCAGCGGAGCTGGCAGACGGAGCTGACACACTGGCAGATGGAGCCAAGACCTTAAAGGATGGCATGAGCACACTTAAGACTGGACTTGCATCCTACACAGATGGTGCAAACCAGATTAATACAGGACTTAATACATTGAACTCAAGCGTGCCAAGCCTGACATCAGGAATTGCAACACTTAACTCAAGTGCAAAGTCATTGAGCGATGGTGTAGCACTTCTTAATTCAACAGTTTCTGCACAGTTTACAGACAGCGAGAAGCAGGCACTTGTGGCACAGGTGGATGGAACTATTGCGTCACAGAAATCTGCTATTGAGGCACAGGCAGCAGATACTGTAAACTCACAGGCAGAGGGAATCAAAAGTCAGGTGGCAGCAAACGTGGATGCACAGGCAGAAACTATCAAGAGCCAGGTAGCATCAAGTGTAGATGCTCAGGCAGACACCATAAAGAGCCAGGTGGCATCAAATGTTGGAAGTACTTTTGATAGTGGTTTGAGTGCTAAAATAACAGGAGAAGCTGCAGCAAAACTGAATGAGAATGCAGACCTCATTAATGTTTTGAAGGCTGGAGTGGAGCCCAGCGTTAAAGAAGGCTTTAGACAGAAAATGGTAGCGTTAGCACAGCAGTATTCACAAACAATAAGTACTTATGAGGATGCAGTTAATTTTTATGATCAATATGTTAGTCCGAGCGCAGGAGGAGCTACAGCTAACCAAGTTATAGCTCAGAGTGTTCAGGAACAGGTTGACGGAATCGTCGCTAGTCTCGCAGGAAGTGTTGCGGAGACAGCCAAGACAGTTTCACAGCAAGTAGCAGCAGAAGCAGCAGTCACAGCAGCTAAGTCTGTAGCAGGAGAGGCAGCAGTCACAGCGTCAAAGTCAGTTGCAGGAGAAGCAGCAGTTACAGCAGCTGGTCAGGCAGCAGCAACAGCAGCCTACACCGGTGCAGTATCAGGTGCCGAGCAGGCAGCAGTATCCGCAGCCGAGCAGACTAAGTCAACAGTAGCATCTTCAATCAACGCCACACAGGCAAACGGCTACAGCCTCGTAACAGGAATGCAGGCACTTGCAGCAGGAACACAGACTCTTGCTGATTCAGCACCAGCCCTTACTTCTGGAATCACCCAGCTTGTAAATGGCTCAAACACACTTGTATCAAACAACAAGACCTTACTTGACGGCGCTAACCAGCTTGCAGACGGCACAGTGCAGCTTTCAGATGGAGCCAGCACCCTGGCAGATGGTTCACACACTCTGGCAGATGGAATTGTAGAGTTCAATGAGCAGGGTATCAACAAGATTCTTGATGCATACAACGGAGATATCGAGCCGCTTGCCAATAAGCTTCAGGCAACACTGGATGCGGGAGCTGATTACCAGTCTTATGCTGGAATCGCAGATGGAGCAAATGGCAGTGTCAAGTTTGTATACAAGCTTGCGTCAATCAAGACAGCAGATGCTGAGTAATGATGTGGATGCACTAATATAATAGCGAAACATTTAGACATGGCACCCTTTGTAGAAAAATTACGAAAGGTGCCATATGTCTTGTTATATCTAATTGCAAAATTAAAGCTTCCCTCGTATAATGAAGGAAGTACAATCTAGGAGGAGCACAATGAGCTGGATAGAAAATCTGTTGATTGTTGCGGGTGCATCCCTTGATATATTCGCAGCGATGGAGTGTCAGGGCTCTCTTGTGAGTAAAGTAAATAAAAAACAACTGTCAAAGATATGCGTGCTGATTGCCATATTTCAGCTGGTTTCCATCTATGTAGGATATTTTCTGTCTACATTACTGTTGAAGAAAAATCCGGTATCGGACGAGGCTCTCTTGGGAGAGATTCTCTCAATTGTCATACTTATCTGCCTTGGAATAAGGCTTGTGGTCAAGGCTGTGAAAAATGAGAGGATTGAGGAACATCTTCAGGAGCATATAAGCATGAAAAGGGCTGTCCTCATAGCCACAGTCACCAGTATATACACAATTCTTGCAGGCATAGCCTTTGGCTTTTTGAATACAGGACTGCTGGCAATACTTATAATGGTTGCTGTGCTCACAATCGTGTGCATAATAGCAGGCGTGTATACAGGCTATCATTTTGGCTTTGAGCAGAAGACCAAGGTGTATTTTGCAGGAGCCATACTTTTCTGGATAGCAGGAATAGATATTATAATAAGATGTGTTTTGAAAAATTAGGAGTGCAATGAAGATTCTACTTACAGCGATTAACGCAAAATATATACATTCAAATCTGGCGATTTACTCTCTTAGGGCGTGTGCAGGAGAGTATAAGTCCCAGATTGAGCTGGCAGAGTTTACCATCAATAACCAGAAGGACTATATTCTAGAGGAAATCTATAAGAGAAAGCCGGACATACTCTGCTTTTCGGTGTATATATGGAATCTGGACTATGTAGAGTCAGTTGCCAGAGAGTTTAAAAAGATATGTCCTGATACACCGGTCTGGGTCGGCGGACCAGAGGTGTCCTACGAGGTGGAGGACTTCCTAACAAGCCATCCTGAGATAGATGGTGTCATGATTGGCGAGGGGGAGGAGACCTTCAGGGAGGTCTGTGATTACTACGCCGGAAACAGTGAACTGGACAGCATTCGGGGTATAGCATACAGAGACAATAATGGAATTCGTGTCACAGAATCCAGAGCAATCATGGATATGAGCAGGATTCCATTTTGTTATGACACGATGGAGGATTTTTCAAACCGTATCATCTACTATGAGAGCAGCAGGGGCTGTCCATTTTCCTGCAGCTACTGCCTGTCATCTGTTGATAAATCCCTGAGGTTCAGAGATACAGAGCTGGTGAAAAAAGAACTCTTATTTTTCATAAATCAGAAGGTGCCTCAGATTAAGTTCGTAGACAGAACCTTTAACTGCAATCATGCCCATGCCATGGAAATATGGCGTTTTATCAAGGAGCACGATAATGGTGTCACTAATTTTCATTTTGAAATATCTGCTGATTTGATAAATGAGGAGGAACTGAAATTAATCAGTGACATGAGACCGGGGCTCATACAGCTTGAGATTGGAGTCCAGTCTACCAATGAGGTCACGATAAAAGAGATACACAGAACCATGAAGCTTGAGAGGCTTAAGGAGGTTGTGAGAGCCATCCAGTCAGGGGCAAATGTTCACGAACATCTGGACTTGATTGCGGGGCTGCCTTATGAGGACTATGACAGCTTTGCCAGATCCTTTGATGAGATATATGAGCTTAAGCCGAACCAGTTACAGCTTGGCTTTTTAAAAGTATTAAAGGGATCTTTTATGTACGAGCATGCAGACGAATATGGGATTATCTACCATGACAAGCCACCATACGAGGTCTTATCCACAAAATGGATAAGCTTTGATGACGTCCTGCGTATCAAGAAGGTGGAAGAAATGCTGGAAGTCTACTACAATAGTGGACAGTTTGAAATCACCATGAAGCTTATGGACGTGCTCTATGACAGTGCTTTTGACTTCTTTCAGAGACTGGGAGACTTCTATGAGGAAAAGGGCTATCTTGCAATGAGTCATTCCAGAATCAGAAGGTGCGAGATACTTCTTGAGTTTATGCAGGCAGAGCTTCAAACTAAGGCGGGAGATAGGAAGCAGAGCGATATCGTGAAGATGCTTGAAGAAGCACTTATTTTTGACTTGTATTACAGGGAAAACTGCAAGAGCAGACCGGGCTGGGCTGTGGATGCAGCCTCCTTTAAGAAGATGACCCACAGATACTGTGCAAAGGGCAAGCTGTCACATGTGGAGCCATTTCACTATAGGTTTCCAGACAAAAAGCAGAGGTCCATTCACACTCTGCCAGTCAGGGAAAAAGAGCCTGTCTGGGTACTCTTTCACTATGATGACAGAGACCCGCTGGACAATCAGGCTGGAATCGAGTATGTAGAATATGAAGAGGATTAAGGATTACACGGTGGTTGACCTGGAGATGACAGGTCTTGCCGTAAAGCTTGACAGGATAATAGAGATTGGTGCAGTGAGAGTCAGAGGTGGTGAGGTGGCGGACACCTATGCCATGCTTGTAGACCCCAGGATTCCGATTCCCCAGAGAGTTGCAGAACTGACTGGAATAACGGATGAGATGACGGCCGGCGGCGAGGATATGGATAAGGCTGTGCAGGGACTTATTGACTTTATAGGGGATGATGTGCTGGTAGGTCAGAACATAGGCTTTGACTATAGCTTTATCAAGCAGTGGGCTGTAAACCATAAGCTGTCCCTTTCCATGTCTGCTTATGACACCCTGAAGCTGGCAAGACGCTATCTGCCGGCAGACGTGCCTAAGAAGCTTGAGAGTCTCTGCCAGTATTTTGACATAAACAGAGAGAATGCCCACAGGGCTTTGGATGATGCGGTGGAGACCATGCAGGTCTTTGAGAAGCTTCAGGACATTGCAATAGAGAAAAATGATAAGGATTTTAAGCCACAGGAGCTGATATATAAAGCCAAAAAACAAACCCCGGCAACAGCTCATCAGATAGAGCGGTTGCGGGAATTTCGTGAGAAGTTTGACATAACAGAGCCTATATACTGGGACACTCTCACCAGAAGTCAGGCATCCAGAATACAGGACGAGTACATCAGTCGTTATGGTCGTTTAAAGCACTGATTATGACACGCTTTGACATGGAGTTCAGCTCCTCTGCTATATCGACTAACCGGGCTGCCTTGTCAGTCTCTCCATCTTCTTTGTACATATCAGCAAGACGTGTAAATACAGCTTTGGAGTCAGCGTGATTATTCACGGCAAATTCCAGAGCTTTTTTTGCGGAGTCTCTCTGGTTATTTGCAACTAACTCGTCGCAGTAGAGTGGTACAAGCCTTACAAATTCAGTGAAGTTGTCGTCATACTGTGACAATTCTTCCAGATTCTGCATGCCATACTCTAGCTTGATATCTGTGTTGGTTTTACCTGTGAGATTCAGCATTTTTTTGCCCTTCAGGGCAGAAAGTGAGTTTTCAACATCCGTATTAAGATTGAATGGAAATAAATCCTCAGGTATGGTAATATAATTGAGATTGCTTATATCTTTCCTGCGGGTGGCATTTGCTTCGTGCTCGCGCTCCCAGAACTTTTCGTTGATTGTGTCCTGGTCAGCATTGGTTTTTTTGAAGCGGAAGCCAATAAATATAAGAAATAAGACAAAAATTATAGTAAAAAATGGCATGATACTATGGGTCCTTTCTGTGAAAAACTACCTATAGTATATCGTATTTTTATGACGAGGTGAATAGTATGTATAATTTTAATAACAGAAAAAACCAGAAATTAATAACTGCAATTGTGCTAATTGTTGTAGTAGCAATGGTTGTGACCACTTTAGTTTCAGCCTTTGTTGTTTAGTATTCTTTCTTGAAAAATCAAACAATTATGTTAAAATATGAAGCTAGATGTGGCTATGCGTAATTAAAATAGGTAAAAGAGGATAGCATAATGAAGAATTTGAAAAAGATTGCTTTTGGCTTGGGAATGGCTGCTATGTCCATAGCACTTTTTGCTGGTAATGAGGAGACAAAGGCGGCTAATCTGAACAAAGCACTTATATCCGAGGGAGTTAATATCGGCGCAGTCGATGTTGGCGGAATGAGCAAGGCAGAGGCAGCAGAGGCTGTAAATGAATATGTAAATGGCTTGAACAAAGCCACATTTGTCTTAAAGACAGATGTAGGAAGCATAAGTGCCACTGCTGAGGACATGAGCATAACAGCAGATGTGGACGCAGCAGTTGAGGAAGCTCTTGCGATTGGAAATACAGGAAACCTGATTACCAGATTTAAGGATGTCACTGATTTAAGGTCTGAGCAGATTACAGTGAGCATGCACCTTAGTGTGGATAAGCAGAAGACAGCCATGTATCTCTACAACAACAGTGACGAGATTAGTATTCAGGCAGAGAACAACACAGTTGTAAAGACAGAGGATGGCTTTGAATATGTAAAAGGAAAAGAGGGACAGGAGGTTGACATCGTCAATTCTGTCTATGCTATAAATGATTTTATCGCAAATGACTGGAGCGAGGACAACAATGAGATTGACCTGGTTGTCAATACAGTTGAGCCTGAGGGCAGCGAGGAAGACTTGAAGAGTATTAAGGATGTACTTGGAAAATACTCTACTGATTTCAGCACCTCCTCAGCAGGACGTTCAGCAAATGTAAAGAATGCCTGCAGCCTGATTAATGGTACAGTTTTATTCCCAGGCGAGGAATTTTCAACATATACAGCAATCAGTCCAATTGATGCGTCAAACGGCTATGAGATGGCAGGAGCCTATGAAAATGGCCAGGTTGTTGAGTCTGTCGGCGGTGGCGTATGCCAGGTGGCAACCACACTTTACAATGCAGTAATCAGGGCAGAGCTTGAAGTAAGCATGAGATACAATCACTCAATGATAGTAAACTATGTGCCGGCTTCATCTGATGCAGCCATAGCAGGAACCTATAAGGACTTCAGATTTGTAAACAATTATGATACACCAATATATATCGAGGGATACTGCAGTGGCGGTATTATAACCTTCGTAGTCTACGGAAAAGAGACCAGAGATGCTGGCAGAGAGGTATCATTTAACAGCGTTACACTGTCAGAGGAAGACCCGGCCATAGAGTATTCCTATGATGGCGCTATAGCAGCAGGAACCTACAGCACTACACAGTCGGCTCACAAGGGAATTGTAGCTGAGCTTTACAAGGTAGTCACAGTTGGTGGGGTGGAGCAGAGCAACGAGAAGTTTAACCACAGTACTTACAAGTCTTCACCAAAGAAGGTTACAATAGGAACCATGGGAATGGATCCGGCATTGTTAGCGCAGATTCAGGCAGCGGCAGCAGCCCAGGATGATGCAACAGTCAAGGCACTTTGTGCACAGGCATCATCAGGAGCGGCAGCAACTGTGGATACTACAGCTACAGAGACAGTGGCTCCGGCAGTTACAGATACTACTGTAACTCCAAGTACTCCGGCTGATACGACAACACCGGCTACACCAACACAACCGACTACACCAACTACACCAACAGAACCAACTACACCAACAGAACCAACTACACCAACTGGGCCAACCACTCCGGATTCCGGAAGTACAGGCAATGGTGGAACAAGCACAGGTGAGTCTGGTGGTTCAACACAGGGTTAATAAATACAGGCTGCTCCGGCTAAACGGAGTCAGCCTTATACTTGTATATAGGAATATGAAGGGAAAATGCAGTTTATAGTATTTGTGTGTGGAGATATGGTAACAGGCAGTGAAGCTGTTGTTATATCTGTATGCACAATGATGAAATAAGGACAGACATATGAAGAATGGAAAAATATCAGAGTCTATATATAAGCGCTCTGTACTCAGACAACTTCATAGCGAAAATGATGACTGTATAAAAGCCGCGAATGTAGGCGAGGACTTTGCTGTCACAAGCAATGCTGTGGCTGTCTCTAAAAGCTTTGATTTGGATATCAGGGATAAGGACAGTTTTGCAATGATTGCTGTATGCAGGGCAGTAAACGCAGTGGCACAGACAGGAGCAATACCTGTTGGACTGACAGTGTCTGTCATGATACCAACACTTGCCAACGAGGCGGATTTCAGGGAACTGGTCAAGGCCTTAGATAAAGCCTGCAGCAAGACAGGGGTTAAGCTCATGCAGGTTGATTCTGTAGTTACAAGAGCCTGCAAGACCTTTGTGGTAACCTGTACCTGCATAGGAAAGCCGGGAGACAGGCATACATTTCCATCTAAGCTTGCAGCGGGCATGGATATAATTGCAGTAAACTATGCAGGACTTGAGGGCAGTGCTCTGCTTGCAATCGAGAGGGAAGAGGAGCTTAAGAAAAAGTACAGCATTCCTTTTATAGACAAGGCGAAAAAATATATCGAGTATCTTCCGATTATCTCGGAGGCCGCAGTCGCCGTACAGTCTGGCGCAGACGCAATGCTATCTGTGTCAGAGGGCGGAATATTTGCAGCTCTTTGGGAGATGGCAGAAGCAGCCGGTGTCGGACTGGATATAGATTTGAAAAAGATTCCTATTCGTCAGGAGACAGTGGAAATTTGTGAATTTTTTGACATAAATCCTTATAAGCTCATGTCGCAGGGATGCCTGCTTATTGCATCAAAGGATGGCAATAAAATTGTGCGGGAGATTACAGGAGCAGGAGGTATGGCAGCCATAATCGGAGTTGCGTCAGACAGCAACGACAGGGTGCTCATACAGGGAGAGGAAAGAAGATTTCTGGAAACTGCCCAGACGGATGAAATCTACAAAGTGTTTAAATGAAAGGTGACAAATATGAGAGAAAAAATTCTTACTTTTATAGAGAAAAACAGCAGAATAGATTTAAAAGAGCTTGCGATCATGCTTGGAGTTGACGAGGTAACTGTAGCAAACGAGCTTGAGGCAATGGAAAAGGAGAATATCATCTGCGGCTACCACACACTTATCGATTGGGATAAAGTAGGCATAGAGAAGGTATCAGCCATGATAGAGGTCAGAGTGACACCTCAGCGGGGCATGGGCTTTGACAATATCGCAGAGAGAATCTACAACTATCCAGAGGTAAACTCAGTTTATTTAATCTCAGGAGGCTTCGACCTGATGGTTACTCTTGAGGGAAAAACCCTTAGAGAGGTATCTTCATTTGTGACAAATAAGCTTTCTACACTGGATCAGGTTCTTTCTACAAAGACAAACTTTATATTAAAGAAGTATAAGGATCATGGAACAGTCATGACAGCACCTACAAAAGACGAAAGGATAATGATGGGCTAATGAGAAATCCACTTTCAAAAACAATAACAGATATTCAGCCATCAGGTATCCGTAAGTTTTTTGACATCGTAAGCGAGATGGAGGACGCTATCTCTCTCGGTGTTGGTGAGCCGGATTTTGATACCCCATGGCATATAAGAGACGAGGGCATATATTCCCTGGAAAAGGGCAAGACCTTCTATACATCCAATGCAGGACTCAAGGAATTAAAGATTGAGATAGCAAAGTTTCTAAATAGAAAATACGATTTAGACTATGACTACAACGGAGAGATGTTTGTCACAGTAGGAGGCAGTGAGGCAATTGATGTGGCACTCCGTGCCATGCTTGACCCTGGGGATGAGGTTATTATTCCGCAGCCAAGCTATGTGTCATATGTGCCATGTACAGTTCTTGCAAATGGAACTCCTGTATCACTTGAGCTTAAGGCTGAAAATGAGTTCAGGCTGACAGCAGATGAACTTAAGGCTGCAATCACACCAAAGAGCAAGATTCTGATTATGCCTTTCCCTAATAACCCAACAGGCGCTATTATGGAGAGAAAGGATTTAGAGGCAATCGCAGAGGTTGTAATAGAAAACGATTTGTTTGTCCTCAGTGATGAGATATATTCTGAGCTTACATATCTGGAAAATGAAGGTCATGTATCAATCGCTTCCCTCCCAGGCATGAAGGAGAGAACAATCCTGATTAATGGATTTTCTAAGTCCCACGCCATGACAGGCTGGAGACTGGGCTATGCCTGCGGTCCAAAGGAAGTAATAAAACAGATGTTAAAGATTCACCAGTTTGCCATCATGTGTGCACCTACGACCAGCCAGTATGCTGCTGTTGAGGCACTTAAAAATGGTGATGCTGATGTGGAGATGATGCGTGAGCAGTACAACCAGAGAAGACGCTATCTGCTTCACCGCTTCAAGGAGATGGGACTTGATTGTTTTGAGCCTTTTGGAGCATTTTACGCTTTCCCTTGTATAAAGGAGTTTGGCATGACATCTGATGAGTTCGCAAACCAGCTGCTCAAGAGTAAGAAGGTTGCAGTGGTACCGGGCACAGCATTTGGTGCATCAGGAGAGGGCTTTGTCAGAATATCCTATGCATATTCAATAGATAATTTAAGAAGCGCTCTGGATAGAATCGAGCAGTTTATTACAGAGCTTCGGGAGAAAAAGTAATGGCAAACCTTAATATTGTATTATATGAGCCTGAAATCCCTGCCAATACAGGGAATATAGGACGTACCTGTTATGCTACAGGCACAAGGCTTCATCTTATAGAGCCTCTTGGGTTTTCCATATCAGACAAGGCACTTAAGAGAGCCGGCATGGATTACTGGAAGGATTTGGACGTGACAACATATGTGGACTGGGAGGACTTCTGTCAGAAAAATCCCGGTGCAAAAATCTATTATGCCACAACAAAGGGACGCCATGTATACTCGGATGCAAAGTTTGAGCCGGACTGCTACATCATGTTTGGCAAGGAGAGTGCCGGTATACCGGAGGAAATCCTAAAGGAGAATCCTGACACCTGCATCAGAATACCTATGATTGGGGAGACACGTTCTCTCAATCTGTCGAATTCAGTTGCCATTGTCCTGTATGAGGCGCTCAGGCAGAACAATTTTGACCACATGAAACTAGAAGGACAGCTGCATAGATTACGCTGGGAAGATTAATATGGGAATAATTAAGACAAAAAATTTAGTACATGAGTTTTTCCGCAGGGACGAGGAGGGCAATGTGGAGTCAATCACCACAGCCCTTGACCATGTGGATTTGGACGTGAAAGAGGGACAGTTTATAGCCATCTTAGGACACAATGGCTCTGGAAAATCCACACTTGCAAAGCATATCAATGCTCTTTTATCAGCAAGTGAGGGTACAATCTGGGTTGACGGAATGGACGTATCGGAGGAGGAAAATGTCATTCCTGTACGAAGAAGTGCAGGAATGGTGTTCCAGAATCCTGACAACCAGATTATAGCCAGTGTTGTGGAGGAGGATGTGGGATTTGGACCGGAAAATATCGGGGTTCCCACAGACGAGATATGGCAGAGGGTAGACCATGCCCTTGCAACAGTTGGCATGACCAAATACAGGGCTCATTCGCCTAATAAGCTCTCTGGGGGACAGAAGCAGAGAGTCGCAATCGCAGGGGTGGTTGCCATGGAGCCAAAGTGCATAGTGTTTGATGAGCCTACAGCCATGCTTGACCCGAATGGACGTAAAGAGGTTATCGCCACAGCCCATGAGCTGAATAAGAAAAAAGGCGTCACAATTCTACTTATCACCCACTACATGGAAGAGGTGGTAAACGCTGATTATGTCTATGTCATGGAAAAGGGACAAATCATCATGGATGGTACACCGAGAGAGATTTTCTCAAGGGTGGAGGAGCTGAAAGAGCACCGTTTAGATGTGCCACAGGCGACACTGCTTGCGGATGAACTGAGGAAAAGCGGCGTGGACATACCGGCTGGCATACTCACAAGAGAAGAACTGGTAGACGCAATTATGAAAGTGAAATAATATGTCAATAATCGTAGATAAGGTAAGCTATTGCTATAGCGAGGATTCTGCATACAAGGTGCAGGCATTAAAAAATGTAAGTTTGGAAATAAATGACGGAGAGTTCATCGGAATTATCGGGCATACAGGCTCTGGAAAGTCTACATTAATCCAGCACCTGAACGGACTGTTGAAGGCAACCTCAGGACATATATACTATAATGGTCAGGATATATATGATGAGGACTACAACTTGAAGGATTTGAGAAATCATGTAGGCATGGTATTCCAGTACCCGGAGCACCAGTTGTTTGAGACAACTAACTTTGAGGATGTGTGCTTTGGACCGAAGAATCAGGGGCTGGATAAAAAGGAAGTGGAGCTGAGAGCCTTTCAGGCTTTGCGAAATGTGCATTTCCCAGAGGAATTATTTTATCAGCCGCCATTTGATTTGTCAGGAGGACAGAAAAGACGAGTTGCCATAGCCGGAGTGCTTGCAATGCATCCGGATGTACTCATACTGGATGAACCGACAGCGGGACTTGACCCTGCGGGCAGGGATGAGATACTTGAGCTCTTAGCCCGGATGAGAAGAGATTTGGGCATCACAATCATTCTGGTATCTCACAGCATG
>ERZ1034946.205-NODE-205-length-41183-cov-45.736773_pt1 | contig 41183 bp, 44 predicted proteins | sample MGYA00520591_ERZ1034946 | MGnify/ENA primary metagenome ERZ1034946 (study PRJEB33766, sample SAMN09781753) | gut metagenome | biome: gut microbiome | host: Homo sapiens | place: Madagascar | study: EMG produced TPA metagenomics assembly of the PRJNA485056 data...
TTGCTGCATTTTACTAATGCAGGAGCAGTCATTTTCCAGTTTGCTCTTCTTTTATCTCTTCTTCCTTTGGAAGATTTATTTTTTGGACAAATTGACATTTACTTACACCTCCTTAAATTTGTTAAAGACATCTTGGATTGCTGCCATTCTTGGATCCAGTTCTGTTCTCTGGCAATTGCAGTCACCCTTATTCAGGTTCATTCCGCACACTTTGCAAATTCCTTTGCAATCCTCTTTGCACAGAACTTTCATCGGCCAGTTTACCAAAATCTCTCCATAGATAAGTTTATCTACATCCAGATCAAATCCAATCAGGTAGTCTATATCCTCCATCTCTTCATCATTGATTGCAGAATTTTCCAGACGGAACTCTTTGTCAATGTCGAAATGGATTCTTGTCGGAACTTCTTCCAGACAACGGCTACACGGTATTGATGCTGCCAGATCCACAGTGCCACTGATACGCAGCTTGCCGCCATCAATGTTTGCGATCTGTAAATCAATCGGTGCCTTTTCAATGATCGGGAACTCGCCTAATCTCGATACAAAGGATTCTAACTCGATCTGAACTTTTTCTGTTAAGGACTTGTTCTCACAAGTTACAATACTTGAAATATCTATAATCACAGCGCTCTCCCCAAAACTCGCTTAAGCCCAAACTCCTAAGCTGAGGTTTTTCACACCTAAATGATTATACATAGGTGTCTTTCTTTTGTCAACCACTTTTTTCACATATTGTCAAGTTTTTTCCCTTGACAGTGTTTTTCTAACCGGATCTGCCGTTCATTTTCCATCTTTTGCACAGCAGATCCTGTCCGGTCTCTCATTATTTTACAAGCGCAACCGTCTCTCTTGCAATTGCAAGCTCCTCGTTTGTAGGGATCACGCAGACTTTTACTTTGGAATCCGGTGTGGAGATCACTGCCTCATCACCGTGAGTTGCATCATTGACTTCGTTATCAAGAGTGATTCCGAGGTAGCCAAGGTAAGCAACGATCTTTCTGCGGACCAGATCAGTATTCTCACCAATTCCTGCGGTAAATGCGATCGCATCTACTCCGTTCATGGCTGCCACATAAGAACCGATGTATTTTGCAACACGGTAGCAGAATACTTCGATCGCATTGATCGCATATTCATTTCCCTCGTTATAGGCTGCCTCAAGGTCACGGAAATCAGAAGAAATGCCTGTCATTCCCTGTACACCGGACTTTTTATTTAAAACATTCATAACACCTTCAATATCAAGGTTCTCTTTCTTTGCAATGAACTCCATGATTGCAGGATCAATGTCACCGGAACGTGTTCCCATGACAAGACCTTCAAGCGGCGTAAGTCCCATGGAAGTATCAACACATTTTCCATTGACAACTGCGCTGATAGAAGCTCCGTTTCCAAGATGTGCAACGATCACTTTGGAATTGTTGATATCCATTCCAAGATACTCCACAAGGCGTTTGGACACAAAGCTGTGGCTTGTTCCGTGGAAGCCGTATCTTCTCACTTTGTATTTCTCATAATATTCATGAGGCAGACCGTAAAGGTATGCTTTCTTCGGCATTGTCTGATGGAAAGCGGTATCAAATACGCCGACCATAGGAACATCCGGCATTAATTCCTGGCAGGCACGGATTCCGATCAGGTTTGCCGGATTGTGAAGTGGTGCAAGCTCATTACACTCTTCGATCTGTGCAAGGACTTCCTCTGTCAGGACAACAGAGCATGCAAATTTCTCTCCACCATGAACTGTGCGGTGTCCGACAGCATCCACCTCTGCAAGGCTCTTTAAAGCACCTGTCTTTGGATTTACGATAGCGTCCAGTACCATCCGGATTGCCTGTTTGTGCGTTGGCATGGCAGCTTCTGTAATCTCTTTGTCAAGACCTGTTTTCTGGTAAACTAATCTTCCGTCGATCCCGATCCTCTCGCAGAGACCTTTTGCCAATACTGCTTCTGTTTCTGAATCAATGAGCTGGTATTTCAGTGATGAACTACCGCAGTTAATTACTAATACGTTCATGATTTTTCTCCTCTATCAACTATATTGTGCCTCACGGCATATTGTACTTTTCTGGTCTTTCCAGACAGACCACATATAGCTTTAGTATACGCCTTTCTTTCTGGTGCGGCAAGCCACTTTTTGCCATATTTCGTGTATTTAATGCGAAACATCTTGTCAATTTTTTAACGATTCCGCTTAGCGTTTCCTGATAGAAAACTACGCTGCCATGACTAATTTCTTATCATCCGCATTGCAATCACGGTTCACGGTTCAACAGTCACTTGATTTTTCTTATAAAAATGGTTATGTTACTACTAAGTCATTTTGAGACAGCCAGGAAAGGATCATCCCATGAAAATTACAGGCATTATTGCAGAATACAATCCATTTCACAATGGACATGCTTATCAGATAGCAAAAATAAAAGAGGAAACAGACAGCGATTATGTCATTGTCGCCATGAGCGGAGATTTTGTGCAGCGTGGAGAACCTGCCATCACAGACAAATACGAACGCGCTAGAATGGCACTCTCCTGCGGTGCGGATCTTGTGTTAGAACTCCCTGCCCTTTTTGCCTGCGCTTCTGCAGAATATTTTGCCAGAGCAGGTGTCGCGCTCTTTACACGGATGGGCTGTATCGACTACCTGTGTTTTGGCGCTGAAAATGCAGACCTTTCCCAGTTAAATAAAATCGCAGGCATTCTTGTCGATGAGCCTCGTTCCTATCAGGATGCCCTCAATCGTTATTTAAAGGAAGGGAAAAATTTTCCTGCCGCCAGGATTCTGGCATTAAAATCTTATCTTAGTGCTGAATCTTCCGACGCTGCCTTGCAGACAGAGCAGCTTACCAGCCTCTTATCCACACCAAATAATATTCTTGGCATCGAATACCTGAAAGCATTAAAAACCTGCGGATCACAGATTACACCTTATCCGATTCTGCGGGAAGGTGCCGGATATCATGACACCGATATTCTCTTAAAAAATGCCTCTGCTTCTGCCATCCGACAGACTTTAAAACAGGCTGGCTCTTCCGGCAGTTCTTCCGGCTCTGCCCCGGATTTTGCATCTTTTTCTGCTGCCATGCCACAGGAAGCTTTCCGGATTTTTTCAGAATATCTCGCCTCCTCCACTTATCTGGAAGCGGATGATTTTTCCGGTATTTTAAATTATCTGCTGCTTTTTTATCCCGCAGAAGCGCTTGCCTGCTTCGCTGACTGCAATATTGAAATTGCAAACCGCCTGAAAAAGAACCTCCGTGAATTTTCCTCTTTCACGCAGTTTGCAGCTTTAAATCAGAGCCGCGACATTACTTACACACGCATGAGCCGTATTTTTACGCATATTCTGCTGCATATGACAGCCGAAGATTATAAGCAGGCAAAACAACTTGGTTATGTCTCTTACCTCCGTCCTCTTGGATTCAAAAAATCTTCCTCTGGCGTACTTAGTGAGATAAAAAAGCACACGGATATTCCACTGATAGGAAAGCTTGCAAATGCCAGACAGACACTTTCTGACGACGCCTGCCGGCTTCTTGAAAAAGATATTTTTGCGGCTGATCTCTATGAACAGGTACTTGCGCAAAAAAACAGAACAATCCCACGAAATGAATACACCCGTGAAATTGTTCTGCTGTAATGATTCAGATTGTTCTGATCACTTCTGTGACCAATTGTTTGAACTGTCTGGAAACACGGTCTGCTGTCTCCTGCACTTCTTTGTGATTCAGCTTTTGTTTTGACATGCCGGCTGCAAGGTTGGTAATACAGGAAATACCGCAGACTTTCATTCCCATATGATTGGCTGCCACCGCCTCACATGCGGTGCTCATTCCTGCTGCATCGCCTCCCCATGTCCTGCACATGCGGATCTCTGCCGGTGTCTCATAGCTTGGTCCGGTAAACTGCATGTAAACGCCCTCCTGCAGTGGTATCTGAAGTTTTTCTGCCGCCTTTCTCACTTTTTCCTGTAATTCCGGTGCATACACCTCACTCATATCCGGAAATCTCGTTCCGAGTTCGTCAATATTTTCTCCGATCAGGGGATTCGGGACCGCAGTTGTGATGTGATCTGTGATGAGCATAAAATCTCCCGGTTTGAAGTTGTAATTCACACCGCCTGCTGCGTTGGTCAGAATGATCTTTTTTGCCCCCAGAAGTCCCATAAGGCGTGTTGGAAGCACTACATCCGACATCGGATATCCCTCATAATAGTGCACACGTCCCTGCATGATCACCATAGGAACGCCCTCCACATGGGCAAACACAAATCTTCCCTTATGTCCTTTCACCGTGGATACTGGAAAACCTTCGATATCCGCGTAATTGATCGATGCCTCAATTTTTAAATCATCTGCGTAATCCCCAAGTCCGGAACCTAAAATAAGTGCCGCCTCCGGGACGAAATCTGTTTTCTCCCGGACACTTTTACAGCATTTCATTAATTTTTCATATACTTCGCTCATGGAATGTTCCTCCTTTTGCAATCATAGTGGCGAAACTCTCACGAAAGTTTTTCTATCAATTATTATATGATCTTATTAATGATGGAATAAGCGGATTCCGGTGAATGCCATGGCAATGCCGTATTTGTTACAGGTTGCAATGACATGATCGTCACGGATGGAACCGCCTGGCTGGGCGATGTATTTCACTCCGCTCTTATGAGCACGTTCCACATTATCTCCAAATGGGAAGAATGCATCGGAACCAAGCGCAACGTCGGTGTTTTTATCTAACCATGCGCGTTTTTCCTCCCTTGTAAACACTTCCGGTTTTACTTTAAAAATATTCTCCCATGCGCCATCTGCAAGCACATCCATATAGTCCTCACCGATGTAGAGATCGATCGCATTATCTCTGTCTGCACGTCCGATCTTATCTAAGAACTGAAGTCCGAGCACCTGTGGAGACTGGCGTAACCACCAGTTATCTGCCTTAGAGCCGGCCAGTCTGGTACAGTGAATTCTGGACTGCTGTCCGGCACCGATACCGATTGCCTGTCCACCTTTGACATAGCATACGGAATTGGACTGTGTGTATTTTAATGTGATCATGGAAATGGCAAGATCCATTTTTGCAGAATCCGGGATTTCCTTATTCTCTGTCACGATGTTGTCAAAGAAATGCTCATCGATCACAAGTTCATTTCTTCCCTGTTCAAATGTGATTCCAAACACTTCTTTATGTTCGATTGGAGCCGGTACATAATCCGGATCGATCTCGATCACGTTGTAGTTTCCTTTTTTCTTTGCCTTTAAAATCTCAAGTGCCTCATCTGTATAGCCCGGTGCGATCACACCATCAGACACCTCTCGTTTGATTACAAGTGCTGTCTCTTTGTCACAGACATCAGATAAAGAAATGAAATCGCCGAAAGAAGACATTCTGTCCGCGCCTCTGGCTCTGATATAGGCGTTTGCAAGCGGTGTGAACTCTACGTCCATATCGTCTACCCAATAGATTTTGCGCTCTACCTCAGACAATGGAAGTCCAACTGCTGCTCCAGCCGGAGATACATGTTTAAAAGAGGTTGCTGCCGGAAGTCCGGTTGCTTTTTTTAATTCACTTACCAGCTGCCAGCCGTTAAATGCATCTAAAAAGTTGATATAACCCGGTTTTCCGTTTAACACTTTGATTGGAAGCTCGCCGTTTTCCATATAAATTCTGGATGGTTTCTGGTTTGGATTACATCCGTATTTTAACTCTAATTCTTTCATCTTAATCTCCGCTCCTGCTTATCTTTGATTTTCTAAAAATTTATGGTCTTTACTTATTTTTATTTACAATTCTTGTCTCGTATTTTCCGGTTTCAATGTCAATGTAACGTACAAATAAGGAAACTTTGTTCTCCTCATTAAGATTTTCCCATACCAGACTGGTAAAGGTATCAATGTCTCCTTCCAGACCAACAAGCTTTGGTTCTCCCTCAAAACTTGGAAGCGGGTTTCCGTCTCCCATATAAGTGTGGATAAAATGTGCTTCTCCGGCAACCGGATTCTGATATGCAAATGTATAACGGTTACATGCGTCCGGATTTCCGTTATTGCTCTTTAAGATAGACATCGCATAATTGTAAGTTCCATTGTCAATGTGCATGATTCCTGAAATTCTTGGTGTATAGTTTGGAGCATCCGGCTCAAACTCTCTGGTTCTTAATGCCTGCTCAAACGTCTGCTGTTTATCCATCAACTCATAAATCGTGTCTGTCTGATCCCCATTGGTAACAATTGTTTTATTGCCAAGTACACGAACCGGAGCATAAATGATCAGGCTTGGATCACTTAATTTCGAAGGATCAAATGCCTGTGTACGGATTCCTTCCCCATCCCCCACAAACACACGGTTGCGGCTGTTCTCACTTCTACCCATAATAAAGTAAGCAGTTACTGCATATTTACCATCTGCGGATTTTCCGATGACGATTCCACGTCCTGGATAAGAATTTCCTGCAAGTTCATTTGCTAATGAGATTGATTTCATAAATCCTCCTACTCTCCTCTGTTCTACAAAGTTCATTTATCTGTGTAATGATTCAATACCTTTTTATATTAGCATTGCAGTTTTATTTTTACAATGGATTAGCTCTTATTAGTGTCATGAATTTATTTACTAAGTTATATAAGTTGTATTAATATATAATAAAACTCTCTCTTTTCTCAGATAACCGTTGCTGACGGATAAACCATAACGAAAAAACTGCCCACAAAAGTGAGCAGTCCTGAATTCTAGTTTTTAAAGCTGTGGATTGGTGCCGGAATTCTTCCGCCACGGTTGATGAAATCATCACAGGAAAATTTATTTACCGGCATGATCGGCGCATAACCGAACAGTCCACCGAATTCTACCTGTTCGCCAACACCTTTTCCTATGACCGGGATCAGACGGCAGGCTGTTGTTTTCTGATTGATCATACCAAGCGCCATCTCATCTGCGATCATACCGGAGATCGTAGTTGCCTTTGTATCACCCGGAATTGCGATCATGTCAAGACCAACGGAGCATACGCAGGTCATCGCCTCTAATTTTTCCAAAGTGATGGCACCAGCCTGAACTGCATTGATCATTCCCTGGTCTTCACTGACCGGAATGAATGCACCACTCAGACCGCCGACATAAGAGGATGCCATGACGCCACCTTTTTTCACCTGATCATTTAACAGTGCCAAAGCTGCTGTCGTTCCCGGTGCTCCTGCATACTCTAAGCCGATCTCGCAGAGAATGTCTGCCACACTGTCTCCGATTGCCGGTGTTGGTGCCAGAGACAGATCGACGATACCAAATGGAATATTTAAAAGTCTTGATGCCTCCTGTGCGACAAGCTGTCCGACACGTGTTACTTTAAACGCTGTCTTTTTGATCGTCTCGCAGAGCACTTCAAAATTCTCGCCGCGCACTTTTTCAAGAGCTGTCTTAACAACACCCGGTCCACTGACTCCGACATTGATGATCGCATCCGCCTCTGTCACGCCATGGAAAGCTCCTGCCATAAACGGATTATCATCCGGCGCATTGCAGAACACTACAAGCTTCATACAGTCCACGGAATCACGGTCTTTCGACTGTTCCGCCACCTCTAATAAAATCTCACCCATTAATTTGACTGCGTCCATGTTGATGCCTGTCTTTGTAGACGCAAGATTGACCGAACTGCACACACGGTTCGTTCTGCCAAGTGCCATCGGAATAGACCGGATCAGCATCTCATCTGCTGTTGTCATTCCCTTGGAAACCAGTGCAGAATATCCGCCGATCAGGTTTGCTCCCACTTTTTCAGCGGCACGGTCTAATGTGTCGGCGATCGTTGCAAAATCTTCCGGTGTCTTACATGCAGAACCTCCTACCAATGCGATCGGTGTCACGGAAATCCGTTTGTTCACGATCGGGATTCCAAATTCATGCTCGATTTTCTCGCCCACTGCGGCAAGATCTTTTGCAACAGTTGTGATGCGGTTATAAATATTGTCATTTAATTTATCCAGATTGGAATCAATACACTCTAAGAGACTGATACCAATGGTAATGGTACGGACATCAAGATTTTCCTGTTCGACCATTTTATTTGTCTCATTTACCTCAAAGAAATTAATCATTTACTGCTTTCCTCCCTAGATTCTGTGCATCATATCGAAGATCTCTGCTTTCTGGCACTTGATCGATACGCCGATCTCCTCGCCCAATACGTCTAGATCTTTCTGGCAGTCTGCAAAAGCTTTTGCAGCCTTTGTCATGTCAACGATCATCATCATATTGAAGTATCCAGATACGATGGTCTGGGAAATATCTAAAACATTTACTCCATTTTCTGACAGATAAGTACAGACTTTTGCAATGATACCTACTGTATCTTTTCCTACTACTGTAATAATGGTTTTATTTGCATTATGTTCCATGGTTCATGCCTCCTCACTGTATTCTGCCCGGTTCCGTCAGATTTTTCTCACGTTACCAAGATAAATTTTAATTATGTTCCATATTAGCATACTCTTTTTATTATTTCCACTACTTAAGTCCTTTTTATTTATTAAATCATCTAATAAATGTTATTAGAATACTATTTTTTGCGATACTTCGTCACGCTTCGCCACAAACATTGGGAAATCATCGCCCTTATAAGGGTTATCTCCCAGCTCCACTTCCAGACGTACCGTCTCATAGGCAAGCTCCGGATAATTATTTTCTTTGCTCAGATGTCCTAACACGATATGTTTCAAATGATCGTGGAGCACTTTTCCTAACAATTGTCCACTCCGCTCGTTCGACAAATGTCCTTTATCCCCAAGGATACGCTGTTTCAGAGGATATGGATATGCTCCTGCCTGAAGCATGCGCACGTCATGGTTGGCTTCTAAGAGCAGCACGTCCACATTCTGCAACTTCTCCACAATATGGTCGTCATAGGTTCCAAGGTCTGTCATGACTGCCACGTTCTTTTCCTGCTGTCTGATCTTGTAGGCAACCGGATCTGCCGCATCATGGGAGATGGACACCGGTTCGATCGTAAGATCACCGATTGTAAACTCCCTTTCCGGCTCGATCACCTGAAAAAGTGCCTCGTCTATTTTTCCAACGGTTTTTGTATGTAAAATAGCATCAACGGTTTCCCCTGTTGCATACATCGGAATGCCATATCTTCTTGCAATCACTCCGAGTCCTGCGATATGGTCGATATGCTCATGTGTGATGAGAATTCCCTGCATATCTGCAGTCTTCAGATCAATACTGTTTAAACCGTTCTCAATCCTTTTTCCACTGATTCCCGCATCGATCAGCACATGACAGTCATCCGAACCGACGCAGATACAATTTCCGCTGCTTCCGCTTGCAATACTGCATAATTCCATAAATCTATTTCTCTTTCCAAGCCAGTTCGATCACATCACCGTCTTTTAATTCTGCGGTGTACTGTGCGTTCTGGCCATTTAATTTTGTAATGATTGCTCTTCCTGCGGAGGCAGAAAGGTCAAATTCGTAAAACTCGAAGAGATCCACAAACATATAGGACTCTCTTCCCGTCAGCTTAACCGGTGTGCCATTGATGATAACTTCCACAGAATGTGTTTCCTTCTCTTTTGCATCATCCGAAGTTTCATTATCTGCAAGACTTTCTTCCGCTGTCTGCGTTTTTTCATCCGCTGTCTCAGATGCATCATCCACCGGTGTGCTGTCCTCTGTCTCACCTGCTGCCTCACTGTCTGAAACATTCTCCTCCGATACCTCTGTGGTATCTGCTGCTTCTTCCATGCTCTCGGCAGTCTTTTCTTCTGTTGTATCAGACTCATGTGTACGGAAAGACAAAATCGTCCACTCAATATTAAAGTTCTCATAGACAAGATAATTCAGGTCGACCACACGGTTATTCACAATGATCTCTTTTTCCGTGTCGATCTCCACGTCCATAAATTCTGCGATCTGCTCGACGGTATAATAAGCCCTTGTCTCAATCTCGTCTCCCTCTTTGATCACATAAGAGGCTGGTTCTAATTTACCGTTTACCTCAACAAAGCGCGGGCATACGATTTTCTTGCCGTTGACGATAAATGTTATGGTGGATGTGTGATACTCCTCTAACTGTTCGATGGTGATCATGGCATCTGCTCCCACAGTGGATGGACAGATCTCGATCTCTGAATTCGGTTCTAACCTGGTATTGATACCTGCCGGTTTTCCATTCATAGTGATCACGGCAGATTCCCCTGGCAGACCTCTCTCCACTTTTGCCACACCATTGACGGTATAGTTCACTTCTTTTCCACGTTTTGGAAACAGATCTTCATTGGCTATTCCCGCCTGTAATGCGGCATCCATGATCAGAAGCTTATTGTTGTCATACATCTTAATCCGTTCGCCGTTCAAATGTACCATGATAAAACTGTTTTTCTGGTCATAATAATTCAAACAGATACCGATCGGTGTTACGATGAGCGGATCTTTTTCGATATCCGGCTGTTCAAAGGTTACTTCCTGCAGTACTTCCTCACCTCGGAGAGCGACACGCTCCTGTGGAAGTCCAAGTTTATCTGCCAGCATCTCGGTGTAACCGTGGATTTTTCCGCCTCCACCAACGACAAATGTAGCACTGACAGTCTGTCCGCCATTTAACTCTTTGATTTTCTCTGCCACTGCTGTTGTCATTTTATCTGCCACCGGCTCTACCAGTTCCCACACTTCCTTCGCCGGAATGGAGTGCTCAATCATCATGATATCTTTGTATGTGATCATCTCCCCGGTCGAACTTGCAAGTTTGATGCGCTCTGCAGTCTGGAAATCGACCAGATAATGCTGCACGATCAGTTCTGTCAGTTCATCCCCTGCAAGCGGAATCATACCATAGGCGATGATACTTCCATCTTTCGTGACAGAAATATCCGATGTTCCGGCTCCGACATCGACCAGTGCGATATTCAGCATACGGAATGTTTCCGGGATCGCAACATCGATCGCCGCAATAGGCTCCAATGTCATATTGGCGACGTCAAGACCTGCCTGCGCCACTGCGGAATACAGTCCGTCCACAACATCCTCCGGCAGAAATGTCACAATGATATCCTCACTGATCACCTCTGCCTTATGTCCCTCGATGTTGGAATAAACCTCCTCATTCAGATAATATTTCACAACAGAATATCCCACGCAGTAGAACTTGTATTTTGTGTCATTTTTTTCTTTTAATATGGACTGTGCCTTTTCAATTCCAAGCAGATCCAGTGTATGGATATCTTCCTTCGTAACAACGGTCTCTTCCGGATATTCATATTCTACATTTGTCGTTACTGTTTTTAACACACGACCGGCTGCTGCGATACATACTTCTGTCAGCGGACATTCAATCTGTTTCTCCAATTCCTCTTTTACCGTCTGGATCACTTTTCCCACACGGCCAATGTCATGAATCTGGCCATCGATCATCGCCCTTGTCTCATGCTGCATGACATACTGTGCCACAACGACAAATTCATTTCCTTCCTTATATCCAACCGTACCTACTACATTTCGTGTTCCAATGTCCAGTCCAAATACATATGGCTGTTCGAATGTCTGTGTTTCATTCATCTGTAGTGTCCTCTCACTTACCTTTTCTTTGTAATTCCCTGATCCGTTCCAATTGTCTGCAAAATCCATCAGATAGCGCACACTGCCGCATCAATCTGTCTCTGCATTTCCTCTAACCCTTCATTGTTGTCGATCACAACACTGCAATGTTTCCGGTACTCTGCTTCCTTCAACTGACTCGAAAAAATCTGCTGTACCTTCTCTCTGGAATACCCACGGGATTCCATCAGTCTTGCCTCGCGGATTTCCTCTCTGGTATAAATATACCAGAGTTCATCACAAATTTCATCATAATGTTCTTCAATTAAAAGTGCCGCTTCCAAAACAAGCAGTGCAAGCTTTCCTTCCTGTCTCTCTCTTTTCGCTTCTGCTATCACATATGCTTTCACTGCCGGATGTACGATCCCGTTCATCCTGACACGCTTGTTCTCGTCTGAAAAGATCACCTTCGCCAGTTTTATCCGGTCAAAATGTCCATCTTCCTTATAAATATCATGCTCCGGAAAAGCCTGTCTGATCTGCTCATAACAGTCCGTTCCCGGTTCCATAAGTTCATGTGCAATCTCATCCGCCAGCATGACTCGCACACCAGGTTTCGTTGCCAGATAATCTAAAACTGCTGATTTTCCAGCTCCTACACCACCTGTGATCCCTATAAATTTCATATTTTCCGTCCACCCTTATCTTCTTTCGTGCTGTCCGTTTCTGATGCAAAGCTATTTTGCTTCGTACCAGTTCTTTCCGGTGTGAAGGTCAATCGCCAGAGCCACCTTCAGATCTGCTGCCTGCTGCATACCTTCTGTCAGTATCTCTTTTACTCTGTCGATCTCATCCTCTGCTGTCTCGATCAAAAGTTCGTCGTGCACCGTGATGATCAGTCTTGACTTTAAATGTTCCTCTAACAGCCTGTCATGCACACGTATCATAGCGATCTTGATAATGTCTGCGGCTGTTCCCTGAATTGGCGCATTCATTGCCACACGCTCTCCAAAAGAGCGCTGCATAAAGTTACTGCTGGAAAGTTCCGGAACCGGACGCCTTCTTCCAAACATGGTTGTCACATATCCGTTCTTTTTGGCATCCTCCACAAGTCCGTCTAAAAATGTCTTGATCTTTGGATATGTTTCAAAATACCGTTCGATATACTCTGCTGCCTCTTTTTTACTGATACTGAGATCCTGGCTTAATCCAAAGGAGCTGATTCCATATACGATCCCAAAGTTTACCGCTTTGGCATTTCTTCGCTGTAAATCTGTCACCTCATCAAATGGAATGTGGAATACCTGTGATGCGGTGATCCTGTGGATATCCTGTGCCTCCCTGTATGCCTCGATCAGTTTTTCATCCCCGGACATGTGCGCTAACACACGAAGTTCGATCTGCGAATAATCGGCGTCCATGAACACATATCCCTCTGCCGGTAAAAATGCTTTTCGAATGAGTCTGCCAAGTTCGATCCTCATCGGGATATTCTGAAGATTTGGTTCCGTACTGCTTAATCTTCCGGTAACTGTGATCGTCTGGTTGAAGGAAGTGTGGATTCTTCCATCCTCTTTAATATAATTGGCAAGTCCATCTGCATAAGTGGATTTTAACTTGGTAAGCTGACGGTACTCCAAAATATCTGCAACGATCGGATACTCTGGTGCAAGTTTGTCTAACACATCTGCTGCTGTCGAATATCCGGTCTTTGTCTTCTTTCCGTAAGGCATTTCGAGTTTTTCAAACAGGATCACACCTAACTGTTTTGGAGAATTGATATTAAACTCTTCCCCTGCTTCCTGATAAATCCGTGTTTCTAACTCTTTGATCCGGACTGCAAGTTTCTCCCCGTACTCTTTCAGATTAACTGCATCAATGGCAATTCCTGTGTGTTCCATGTCTGCAAGGGTAAACACTAACGGCATCTCAATGGTTTCATAGAGCTGTTCCATTCCGGTTGCCTTCAGCTCTTCCATCATTGCCTTTTTGCTGGAAAATGCAGTGTACGCCATAAAGCAAACTGTCTTTAAAAATCCTTCCGGTTTCTCATCCATTGCCAGATCATAGCCTGACTTTCCAAGCAGATCCACTCTCGATGGGATCATCAGGCTGCAGTAATCCTTTGCGATGTCTTCATACGGATATTCATTTTTTAACGGATTCAGCAGATATGCTGCGATGACGTTGTCAAAAATGTTTTTCTGGTTCAGACATCCGTTCTCTCTCTGCTCGATCATATGGAGCAGTCCAAGCTGCGGTTTTAAATCCAGTGTCATGTATCCTGCCGCCTCAGAGTGTGTGAGAAGGTCTGACAACACGCTGCTTGTCAGTTCTTCCCCAGCCTTGAAAAAGTAGGTGTCTTTCTCCCCAAAGCAGACTGCCATTCCAAGGAATTCATTCGTCTGCGGTGCTGCAAAAAGATTCATCTGCCCACCGGCTTCCATGTCCGCATCCTTTTTTTCCTCCATCGGAATGATCTGGAATGCACATTCTGTGCCTTTGATCTTCGCAAAAATCTTTTCGGCTTCCTTTTTCTCTGTCACAAGTTTAAAATGTTCTTCCGCCTGATTCTTTGGTGCATCCACCTCAAATCTGCCAAGCATATTTTTAAACTCCAGACGTTTGCACAAAAGATATGCTTCCTCTGTATACAGATCTTTGATCTGTTCTAATCTTGCACTCTGCAGATCATAGTCGATATCCGCATGGATCTCGATCGTCGCTAATGTCTTACTCATCTGCGCAAGTTCATAATTCTCTTTTAAATTTTTACTTGCCCTCGGTGGCTTGATCTCATCCACATGCGCATAACAGTTTTCAATGCTGCCGTACTGCGCAATGAGAACTGTTGCTGTCTTTTCTCCGATTCCCGGAACGCCCGGGATATTATCCGAAGTATCGCCCATCAATGCTTTCACATCGATAAACTCGATTGGCGTCACATGATATTTGTCCAAAACTTCCTTCGTATTATAATCCTCGATCTCGGTTCCGGTGCGCTTTGTTTTCGGAATACGGATTTTAATATGGTCGGTAGCAAGCTGCAATAAATCCCTGTCTCCTGACACAACGGATACTTCAAGTCCCTCTGCTTCGCTGCGTTTTGCAATGGTCCCCAAAATATCATCTGCCTCATACCCACCTTTTTCCACGATAGTCACACCCATGGCTTTTAACATTTCCTTCATCAGAGGCACCTGCTCGCGGAGTTCCTCCGCCATCGGCTTTCTGGTTCCCTTGTATTCTGCATACATCTTATGACGAAAAGTTGGCTGTGATACATCAAAGGCAACCGTCAGATAATTTGGCTGTTCCTCCTCTAAAATCTTGAATAAAATATTTAAAAATCCATAGACCGCATTGGTATGAAGTCCCTCGGAATTGGTAAGATCCGGGATTCCGAAAAAAGCCCGGTTTAAAATGCTGTGTCCATCGATCAGTACCAGCTTTTCACTCATAAACTTTGTGTCTCCTTCTTATTTTTTCACTGCTCATAAAAAAGCAGTAAAGGGGCTGCCGCATGCGGCAGTCCCATCCTGTGACAAATTAAATTGCGCGGGTATACTTCTTCAGCCATTCGTTCTCTTCCTCTGTCATGTAAGGAGAGAGCACTTCATATACCTTCTTATGATAATCATTTAACATCTGCTTCTCACGCGGGCTCATCTGCTCCGGATCGATTCCATCCAGATCGATCGGCGCGTAAGTGATGTTCTCAAATTCCATAAACTGACCGTATTCATTCTTCTCTGCTTTGCGGCAGACCAGCTCGTTTTCCGTGCGGATACCATACTTTCCTTCCAGATATACACCCGGTTCATCGGTTGTGATCATACCCTCTTCCAGCACACCGCTGTCATGGCGTTCCGGCACGATCTTCCAGCGGAAGCCATTTGGTCCTTCATGTACGTTTAAGATATAACCAACACCATGTCCTGTACCACATTTGTAGTCAATTCCCATGTCCCACAGAGGACCACGTGCGAGAATATCCAGATTCAGACCACATGCACCATATAAAAACTTTGCATTGGCAAGCTTCATATTGGAACGGCATACTGCCGTGAAATGCTGTTTCATTTCATCGCTGATCGGTCCTAGCACAAAAGTTCTCGTGATGTCGGTTGTTCCCTCATAATAATGTCCGCCGGAGTCTACCAGTAAAAAGCCTTCCGGTTTTAATACCGTATCGGATTCCGGTGTTGCAGAATAGTGCATCATCGCTGCATTGGCACCATAGGCACTGATCGTTGTAAAGCTTAGATCAATAAAGTTCTCCTGCTCTCTTCTTCTTGCCTCCAGATAATCGGACGCAGAGATCTCTGTCATCGGAATCTTGCCGATATTGGTTTTCAGCCAGTACATGAACTTCGTCACTGCTACGCCGTCTTTGACATGTGCAAGGCGGGTGTTATCCACCTCAACCGGATTCTTGACTGCCTTCATCAGCTCGGTAGGGTTTGGTTTATTTATAACCTGAATGTTCTTATTTAATTCATTGCAGATCCGATAATTGACACCACTCTTATTCATCAGAACCACAGCACTCTCCGGAATGTCCGGAACATAAGTGTAAATATCATCGTATGGTCTTGTCTCGATATGATTCTCATTCAGATAAGCGCGGATGGCATCATCTACGACCTCTTCCTGTAAAAACCAGATACACTGATCCCTGGTCAGAACAAGATAAGACAATACTACCGGAACGCTCTGGATATCACCGCCACGGATATTCAAAAGCCATGCAATATCGCAAAGGCTCGTGAGAATGTGGACATCTGCGCCTTCCTCTGCCATCTTTGCACGTACATCTTTGATTTTCTCTGCAGTGCTCTTTCCGGAATATTTTTCTTCCAGTATAAACAATGGCGCTCTGGATAACTCCGGTCTGTCTGTCCAGATCAGATTGATCAGATCTTCCCCTACGGACAGTGAACCTCCTTTTTCCTCCGCGATCGCTGCAAACTTTTCACCCCAGGCACCGTTTACGGTTCTTCCATCAAAACCGATACAGCCGCCCTGTGGCAGTTTGTCTTTTACAAATTCTTCTACGGCAGGCACACCTTCCTCTGCCATGCGGTATAATGTGACGGTGCTTCCCTCCAACTGTTTCTCAGCCTGCACAAAATAGCGTCCGTCTGTCCAGAGTCCTGCTTCCTTTAACGTGATGACTGCCGTTCCTGCGGAACCGGTAAATCCTGTAATAAACTTTCTCGCCTTGAAATGCTCCCCAACATACTCTGACTCATGAAAATCAGCGGTTGGAACTACGTAAATATCAATGTTTCTGCGTTTCATCTCTTCACGAAGCGCAGTTAATCTCTCTGGTATCATTTTTCTTCCTCTCTCTATGTCTCATTTATGCCTGTATGGCATATTATCAGTTACTGTTCACTCGTATCTCGCTCCAGTAACGATGATCACTCTTAATTCTCATCTGCGAACTCAAAAAACTTCGTGTCGATCTCCGGATAAGACCTCTTTAATGAAATCGGTCTGCCGGAACGGTTCAAAAAGCAATGGGAACTCTTTGCCGTTGTGCGCAGCTCCCCGGTCTCTTTGTCAGTCATCCGGTATTCCACATCCATCTTGATTCCGTTATACTTTGTGATCTTCGTCTCGATCACCACCGTGTCATCAAAATGAACCATACTGTGGTACTCGCAGGACACCGACAAGACCGGACTGATGATCTCCATCTCTTCCATCTGCTTATAACTAAGCCCGATCTGTTCCATCAGATCCATCCTTGCCTCTTCCATCCATTTGATGTAGTTGGAATGATGGATAATTCCCATCTGGTCTGTCTCATAATACTTTGCGTGATGCTCATAAGGGCGGATCTTGATCGCACTCTCATCTTCCCCATAAATCCGTATCTCTTTTCCAGCCATGATCTGTCACTACCTTTCTATTTATCTTCAATAGCTGCCTGTGACTATCTTATCACTGCGGTAGTTTTATTTCAATGCCACTCTCTAAAATATTCCTGATAATCTTCTTCATCTGCAAAAAGCATGTACGCTCCGTCCACATATCCCATATAGCCTGCTTCGATCACATATCCCTTCATAAAAAAACACTCCTTTCAACTTTTTAACGTTCTCTCAAGTTGAAAAGAGTGTATCTTATTTACTGTCCAATAAACCGTACTTTTATGGTGTCTTAGAAAAAAATTTTATTTGTTATTGGCTTTTTCCTGAAATTTTTCATTGTCGATCACGAATCGTTCATGCGTTCCCTCACCGATCATGCCGCGCTCGTCAAACGCTTCCACTTTAAACACCAGTCTCTTGCGGTCGATCTCTACCAGTTCACTCTTGGCAGTCACTTCCATTCCAAGCGGTGTTGCTGAGATATGGGATACGTTCATCAACGTTCCGACTGTTCCTTTTCCCTCCTCCAGTTCTGCTGCAACACTCTTGTAGGCAGCCTGCTCCATCAATGCGATCATGGAAGGTGTTGCATATACCTTCAGTTCACCGCTTTTCATTGCCTGCGCTGAATTGCTCTCTGATACTACCTCTTTTGCTTCTCCTCTGATACCTGTCTCTAACATCTGTTACCTCTTTCCTGTCTCTTAATCACTTTCTTCTATATTGGTTCTGTAAAGATAAACTTATTTTAACACAGGCTTTCCGATACAACAATATTCTTTTCCTGTTTTCCTCTCCAAAAGGCGGAGAGCAGGAAAAGGATCAGACAGCCAAGACTTATCATGGCGCCCGTCTTCAGTCCGGGCGTTGTATAAATAAGTTCTATGTCATGTTTTCCTTCCGTCACCGGCACACTGATAAACGCCTCGGCAAATGTTTCCGGCTCTGTCTCTTTTCCATCCACATACACCGTCCAGCCATCTTCCCTTGCAATCGAAAATACGAGATCTCCCGCTTTTTCCACATCGATCGTACCTGTGATCTTCCGGTCTGAAAACGAGGTGAGTTCCATTGTCTGGCTGTTCAACGTCTCATATGCGGTATCCAATGCACCCATATTCAGCTTATAAGCAGTGATATCCACACGCTCGTTATTGGAATTTTTAATCCGGATCACATCCCCGGCTTTTGCATACCCCAGATCTAAAATATATCCGTGGGACGCCTTCGTAAAGGACTTCGTTCTTCCATCACTGACCTCTTCCTCAAGGGTGTCGGATGTCACAGAACTGTATGCTGCAAAATAATATCCGTCCTCCGTCACCTGAATCGTAGACACGCCGACTTCCGATTCCGCTGGAACTACTGAGAGCATCTCTTCCTGTGCCCCCAACAGTTCCGCAAGTTCATTCTGGTTGGAGACACCGCCGCCATTTTTATAGTCCCAGCGTTCTGCCACCTCATCGTCTACCATAAATCCCAGTGGAAGGGAATATTTATTTTCATATAAATACGTGTTCCCGGATGACGCCACAAGGGTACGCAGCGGGCTTTCCTCCATTGCATTGTCCGCGATCACATATTTTAAAGAGAGCATGGAAGAGATCAAAGGCGATGCGCCGTTGATACAGTAAAAATTCTTTCCACCTTCCATTCCAAGATCCTGATAAATATGACTGACATTGATGTTCATCAGCGAAGAAAACTGTGTTGCAGAGTAATAGCCGGACAACGCCGCATCATTTTTCGTTTTCCGCTCCATCTCCTCCGTCCGATAAAAATACACCGCGCTGTTTTCACTTTCCTTTTCCTTCGCCTGCTCTAAAACGTTTTCATAATCCTTCCAGTCTTTCACATAAGAAGTTCTGCTCACCGTATCCAGACCTGTCATATCAAAGTTGATCGTCAACTCTGTAATCACTACAATTGACGTAATCAAAAAAACATAATCTCTGACTTTTGCAGTTCCTCCATACCACACCAGAAGCAGCACCGCGTACACAACGATAAACACTGCCGTCGTAAAGAAACTGTCGCTTCCGATCAGTTCGCTGTCCGACCAGCGGTACGCTGCATACAGGAATGCCCCATCCAAGACTAGTGCCACAGGCACGTGATACCAGCGGTTTTCTTTCAGATGCAAAAATGTTTCAAAGCACAGTACTAACAGTAAAAAACTGTATAAAAAACTCTGTCTGCCCGGCAGTGAATCCGGGAAATGCAATCCATGCCAGATAAAATCCAGCATATTATTGGCAAAGCTTAATGCCATAAACGCAAGCAGTAATACGCGCGGCAATTTCTTTTTCCAGCTGATCCCGCGGTTCATCAGATATAACAGGATCAAAAACAATGTAAACACGCCAGTATAAATGTTTGGCCAGTGGTCACGTCCTGTATACGTCTCTACAAAAATACATTGCCTTCCCAGTTCTGCGATCAGATTAAAATACCATTCCACCGCACTTGGAAAAGAAATCCCCTGCGAGCCGCTCTCCCCTAAAATAATCGCTTCCGGGATCAGCAACACTGCACCTGTTCCACCCGCCAGAAGGGAATACCATGCAAACCGTACACATGCCCCGATTTTTCCTTCCCTCTGCTCCAATAAAAGGATCAGAAAATAGAGCACAAGAAAAATGCAGATCATAATCGAAATGTAATAATTGGACAAAATGGCTGTCGCCAGTGTCACATAATACAATGCAGCCTTTTTCTCTTTTACAAGCTGTTCCACACCGAGGATAATGAGCGGCGCAAGCACCAGGCAATCTGTCCACATCACATTCCAGGCATAAGCTGCCATAAACGCAGACAGCGCATACGCCGTTCCAAATACCGCGATTGCCGGGTGATTTGTGTGAAAGTGCTTTTTCAGATAATATGCAAATGTCAGTCCACAGAGCGAGATACGAAGAATCATAAGGATTGACATGAACTCGATCACGTATCCCTTCGGGCACAGCAAAATAAACCAGTTCAAAGGGCTTGCCAGATAATAGGCAAACAGTGACACAAAATCCGCACCAAGCCCGATCGTCCACGAGTACATGAGGCTTTCGCCGCTTCTTAATTTATCCACAAACTCTGTAAAAAAGGGACAATATTGATGATACATATCCACCTGTAACAGACAACGCTCCCCAAATGGATACACTTCATGATCGATACAAATGATCACCGAGATCAGAAGTGGTATCAGAAAGGCGGCAAGCAGTGGCAGCCGTTTACACCACTTTTTCGATTTTGTCTCATTGATTTGTGTCTGATTCATTCTTACAAACTCCTGTTTTCTTTCCTTCATTTCTTTCCTGATGAGCGATCTGTCTGCACACTCACTCTTTTTTCCAGTCAAATAGCTGATAATACTGCAGACTCTGGTAATCTTTCAATTCCTGTTTTAAACCGGATGCATTGGTATCCAGACCATCTTTCGTGAGCACGCGCATTGCAGAGATAACCGGATAATCCTGTTGTAATCCCAGCAGATAAGAACCATAAGCATTCTCTGAAATCCCTGCATAGTGTAATAGATCCGCTGCAAGATAATTCGCACTCGTATCTTTTCCGGTCTCTGCATCAATGTCATAGTTTGCCCAGATCACATATGGCACTTCATACCGCAGTTTCAACTGATCTTCTGTCAGTGTTTTTGTCGTCATGCCGTTCAGATTCAAAATCGGCGCTGCCACCGTGTCATTTGGCTGATGATCCCCAAAGAATACTACAATTGTCTTTTCGTCTGCCTCCTCAAAATAGGAAATCAGTTTTTCCAGTGCCTGATCCGAAAGTCTGACAAGCGATAAATACTGGCTCAAAGGTGTACTTTCCACACCCTCCACTGTGATATCCGGGGTAAAATTATCATAAGTATCCGAGTATCCACCGTGATTTTGCATCGTCACATTGAAAACGAATAAAGGTGTTCCCTCTTTTTTTTTCTCATATAATTCAATGATCTTATCCACACAGCTATTATCGCTGACGTACTTGCGCACATAACCTGCTCCCCAGTACTGGTCTTTAAAAATACTCTCTGAAAAGCCAAGCAATGGATATACCTTATCCCTGTCCCAGCCATCCGCATAATAAGGATGGGTTGCCACCGTCTCATAGCCCAAAGATGCCAGATACGCCGGGAGCGCCGGAAGTTCTTTCGTGATGTACTGCTGATACGGAATACTTCCCTGTGGCAGAAACGCCATACTGTTTCCCGTCAGGAACTCAAACTCTGTATTTGCGGTATTTCCTCCGCACACAGACACATTCAGATAACCTGTCACCGTATTTTCTGCTCCGTTCTGTAAACTGTGCAGATATGGCATATAATCTTCATTTGTTGTAAAATCTCCCAACACTTTCAGGTCAGAAAAAGACTCATTCATCACGACGATGATATTTGGCAGTTCCTCTTTCTTATCACTGCTGTCTGCGTCATCTTCCTGCTCTGTATAGCTTTCCAGCACTGCCTGCTCTTTTGCAGCGTCATAACCTGACGGTTTTTCTACGGTCACATAGGCAAGATCCATTGCAAAAGTCACTGCCATTCCATTTACCTGCGTCATAAATGCCGGGGTAAATAAAAATGGATACAATCTGTGTCCGGTCTGAAAATCTTCATTCTGTAGCAGATTGACAAACAAAACCAGCACGATACAGCATACGCCCGCCGGGATCAGACGCTTCCATAATTGAAACTTCGGTATTCCGGTTTTTACAAACTGCAGTAAAACGATCATTCCAAGAAACACAAGCGTCACCACGACCATTCTCGTGTCCGGTTTAAAATCATAATTAGACGCCACGCTTGCTGCCGTCTTCCAGGAAAAAATATCCCATGGCACGATCGGATTGGTTCGGAAACGGACTACATAGGCATTTGCGATTCCATAAATCATCGCAATCACCAGTTCGATCCGAAGCCCGCTTTGTATCTTTCCGGTCACACTGACAAAGATCCATGCCAAAAGCTCAAAGAGCAAGATATTAAAAAACTGCGCCCACGGTCTTACCTCTTCGAATGGATTGTGTGTGTAGGCTTCCATGAGATAAAACGTGATCACCGGGAATACGATCAGTGTAACGATTGCTGCAATGAGCTGTATCTGTTTTTTATATTTCATCTGTTTCATTTTATTACTTCCAACTTTTCTGATTCATCTTCTGCCACGAAATTCTGCACAAAAAAATGTGCCAAAATGTTTTTCCGTGACCACAACACGGTACATTTTAGCACATCTCTTTTTCAATTGAAATCCATTCGCAGATTTTTCACATTTTTATAAGAATTCAGTGACAGATTTTTCCCTTTTACATCATTCCATCCGAATTGAAGTTTCCGGAAGAACCTCTGCTTAAATTCAGATAAAAATGAGCCGTTGCCATATGGGTATATGGATTTAAGAATAGATCTCCGATTCCAAATGTACATGCACTTAAAATCATCCAGCCGATAAAACTGAAATCCAGACAAAACAGCGACCATTTATTGCCATCCATCATCTGTTTGGATGCCTCAATCGCCTCCATGATCCCCATTTCCGGATGTTCTGCCATGATGTATGGTGCCATTGCATAACGATAGGTAGCGATGAGTCCCGGTATGATAAATAACATCGTCCATAAGAAAATAAAAATAGAAGTTACAATACGAAGCCCGAGTGCCTTTCCGAAATACTGGAAATAAGCAAACTCATCCTTAATGTCCGCATTCTCGCCCAATGCACGTTTGGAAAAATAAGCACACATACCAAGTTCCACTACACCACCGATTACAAACTGTGCCAGTGCATAAATGCTTAAAATGCTCATCATGACAGCCAGGATTCCGAGCATTTCTGCCGGAAGCTGATTCAGGCTCATATTTATCCCAAAAATCTGTACGCTCATTCCCTCCCCATATTGATAATTTGCGGTAACAGGTATAACGGACTGGATTCCTCCAAGCAATGCTCCTACAAAACAAACAAGAACTGCCATTCCCCAGTTTCCACTCAAAGATGCTCTTGCGCGCTCACGGTAATCTGCTGCTCTCAACATAATCTCTCTCCTTTTCCTCCTAAAAATCAGTTCATTATTCATAATAAGTCTTTTTCTCCAAAAATAAAAGCCCTATTGCTTTATTTATAAAAATATTATATTGTGTTTTCATCACTTAAACATACTTCACTGCTCGTACCTCATGGGCATGTGAATGGAAACAACGAAAGGCAGGTTATGATTATGGATGAATTTTTTGATCAGTTTTTCCCAACTGAATTTCTGATAGAATATTTAGAAAATGGTCCGGAAGAAAACATGGATCGTTTTCAGACTTACGCAGTGTATCGTTTTCTCTCTTTTGCGGCAAAGGAAAATCCGGCTGTTGTAATGGAATTAAGAGATACGTTAGAGTGTCCGCTCTCTGTGGACAACCTGGCAGATATTTATCACTTTCTGGATCAGGATTTTTATTTTTCTCCTTCTTTTTCCGAGAATTCTTTTGACCCGGTTCTTTTATGCTACGCCATCGCCATCATTGACGATAAATCGGGTTTTGGCCTTGCAATCTTAAACCGTATTTTCAAAGAGGCCTGCCCGGAGATCTCTTCCGTGGATTTTTCAGATGTGGATGTGGATCTGGAAGTTTTATTGCAGACAGAAGTACAGTTTTATGCTGCCCTCGCCATCTGTTCTATTCACTATAGTACACTGATCGCATTGCTTCCAAAATTTGCAGCCGCTTATATGGAAGATCTGCATTTTACGTGCGAAGACTTTATTCTCTATGATTTTATGGATGAATATTTTGAAACAAAGAACTGTTCTGCCAACCCTGCTTTTCAGGAAATGACCGATACTCTGGTACTGGCAACCCTGCAGTCCTTTGATACGGATCTTGAAAACTTTACGTTAGACGGCTTATTCCAGTTAAAACACCCTTCCGGACGTTTTGCAGCCGTATACCGCAGCGGTGCGATCGATATGAAAGATCTCCCGGTTCCGGCTGACGCTGCCGTTCTGATGAAACATATCCTCTCCTATTCAGCCGCTTATGAACTTCGCAACAACCTCTACGATTACCACCTCGACGAGGACAAGACGATCACGCTCACCAACTGGAAAGAAAACCTGAAATGGCATTATGTGCAATATACGAATGTATATAATCTCGCCCTTTCCTCTTTTGTGGCTGCCTGCTACTCCAGAAAGCTGCTCCAAAAACAGTTTGAGGAAAACCTGCGTGAGCTGAATCAGTAATGGAAAGTCCCCGGAATCACCGGAAACCGGGGACTTTCTCATTAATAATTGCTCACGACAAGACGTTTCTTGAAATGGATATCCATCTGGTCAATGGCTGTCCGTGCCTGACTGTAACGATTACGATTGGTGTTGATCACACAGATCTGGCTTGCACCATGAAATTTTCTGCGAAGAAAAAAAGGAATATTGATCCAGCTCTTGGTAAACGGAATATGATTCTCCATCAGAACATGGATCGTCTGCTCACTGGTCTTCTCATTCGTTGTTCTGCATAATTCGATATCTCTGTCAATGTCTCTGCCATTTCCTAATGTCACACTTCTGCCCATAACATAAAACTCCTTCTTCACTTAATCCTGATCTGTACCTGTTTTCCAAGACTTCCTGCCACCTTGATCAGGAAATCAAGGCTTGGATTATATTTGCCGCTCTCAAATCTGGAAATATTAGACTTTTTCGTTCCCACACGTTCCGCCAACACTTCCTGTGTCATATCCTGCGCTTTTCTTGCATCCTTTAACTGCTGGACCACTTCATACCGAGGGGTAAGCTGTTGACCTGCAAGATGTTTCTTTTCTCCCTGAGCCAAACTGACGCCCTCCTGCATTCGCCTATCTTTTGCTGCAATGATTTTCTGCTTATTCGTTCATTGCTTTTTTTACTGTAATTCTTTTTTCACATGTTATTAAGTTATCATATATGATAACTTTCGTCAACAAAAAAGCCTGAAAATCATTATTTTTCATAATACGTTTTTCATTTCTAAAATACGGATAAAATAATGGATAAAATAATTCTTGCAGGAATCAAAAAATTTCTTGCAATCTGTCTTTGAGTATGATAAGATATTTCTTGCTTGAGCGATTTTGTTCAAGAAGTTTATAAGACGCAGGAGTGGCGGAATGGCAGACGCATCAGACTCAAAATCTGACGCTGGCAACAGTGTGTGGGTTCAAGTCCCATCTCCTGCATTGATACATTTATTGAAAAGCCTTGAGAATAGCGGTCTCAGGGCTTCCTTTATGTTTGAATTGATGCTATTTTGGGTGAGACCTATACTGCTTGTCCATTCAAAAGTGTACATATATCTTGCATTGAGTTCTTTCGAGCATAGCTATAATATTTTTCATTCGTCTCAACCGAGTGTCCCAACAATCGTGCTCTTTCAGTAACCGGAATACCAAGCGGAATAAATACATTGCTGTTCAACGACATACGAAATGCATGATTGTTAGTCACCTGAAATCCCAGACTTCTACATAATGCTCGTAAACAATCTGAATATGCTTTTGTGTAAATCCATCGCCCTTCCCGATTGCAAAATACATATTCTGATTTAATCCCCAAGGAATCCTGTACAGATTTTATCTCTGAGAGAAGATTCCTGATTTCAATTGTAATCGGAAATCTTCTTCCACCCTGGCTAAATCCCTTTTCGTCCTTGGTCCAATCGACGTAATAATAATTGCGTCCGTTTTCCTTATACATTAACTGTTGCGCATGAATATGTATTGCATCCTCTTGTACGTCATCCCATTTCAGTGCGCAGAGTTCACCTACACGCATTCCAGTTTCAACGGAAAGTAAAATTGCATATCCCAAAATAAAATAACCATGGTATCGATTCTGTGTCATTCGACTGCGAACAGTTTTGGTTACCAAATCTATTTCTTCTTTTGAAAGAATTTTGTCCTCTGCTTTAGCCTTAGTCCGCTCACATCCTTTTAGATAAACAGCATTCTTGACAAACGGAACAGGATTTTCTTTAATAATCCCGTACTCCATTGCATAAGCAAATATAAGATTTAAAATACCTTTATATGCCTTAAATGCTGTTTCTATCGGATGAATTCGTTGAACCATTTCTTGCGTATATGCCCGAAGTTCTACTTTTGAAATTTCCCGAATGTCTCGTGCGCCAAAATCAGATATGATAAACCGATTAAATGTTTGCCTATCTCTTTTAATAGTTTCCGGATTCACATTCTGAGTAGTCTGCTTTTCAGCAAGCGCTAATTCAAAAACCCCAGCAATACTCACATCACTAATTGCCAAACCGTAATAATCAAACAACTTGTCAATAAGTATCTCTTCCGTTTTGCCATAAATCTTCTTTTTATCTGGCAAGATTGTCATATAGAGTCCTTTGCTATCCTTATATTCAATTTTTCGAGGCTGCCCGTCTTTGGTGACATGGACAGCAGATACTAACTGTTTCTTGAGTTTCCTTTCTTTTGTCATGATGTTCTCCTCTTCTTGAGAGGCGTCGACAGAATTAATAATACCACACTCTAATTGCTTTTTGATAGATTTCTTTTGAATTTCTAAATCATGTAATACAGATCTAGTTTCTTCTAATGCCATATTTTCTGTTTTCTTTACCATATGATTCGCTCCTTGTTCAATTACGGATTTCCCGTTCGGAACTAAATATGGTTTCTATGCCCTGCTAATATCTTGAATATGGCATAAAGAAAAGACCTCACTGTGATACAGTTAAGGTCTCTTTCTATTGATGTCCTATTTTTTCACTTCTCCATTCGTGTTCTATTCTGGCTACTTAATACATTGCGGGAATGATTGTGAAACGAAAAAACAGCATAAAAATAGCACCAAATGTAGAACTATTTTCTATCCCTAAAAGCAAAGGCAGCAAATCATTTCTGATCTACTGCCTGATTCTTTTCGTATTCACTTGTCGCCTATGCCATTGCAGGCTCTTTCTTCTTAATGACTGCTTCCACAGCAGCCACGCTTGTTTCTGCAACGTCTGCAATTTGATCTAATGTATAACCTTTTTTATACATATTCAAAATGAATTTTTCTGTAGCTTTTTCTTCAATGCCTGTACTCAGATTACACATAATTCTCACATTCTCTCTTAATTCATTGCTGATTGGGATATTATACTCATGTTCTAGAATATAGCCTAATTTTTATTCCGGAATTCATGTCAAAAAAGCCCCTAAATGCCTTGTACGTCATTTGACGCTTATTCTATAAATTTCGTCCTTGATACTGTATTGTTACCACATAAACAGTTTTGTGTAACTCATCAATGCGGAAAATGACAACATAATTATCAATCAACAACTGTCGGTAGCCTTTTCCGGCATATCTACCTTCATTTCGTTCTTGGTGAGATTGTGGAAACGTATCTAAGTTCAAAACAGCTTTCTTAATTCGGTCAACTTGTCCTCTGGCATTTTGAGGAGATAATTTATCATCTGCTATATACTTGTAAATCCGATCTAATTCACTGATTGCTCTGGGGTTAACTTTTACCTTGTATTTATCCAAAATGTTTTTTCTCCAATTCTGCAAAAACCACTTCCGCATCAACTGCTTCTGCACCGTTAGCAATTTCCTGCTCAGATTCAAAAATTGCCTGGTCAATGCGATTTGTATTTGCAAATTTATCATAAAGTTCACTGCTCATTACAACCAAATCACTATATCCATTTTTGGTAATAAAAATAGGCTCCTGCTCCTTGTGTGCAATATTGGAAATCTCAGTTGTATTTCTTAAATCTTTAATAGGCATAATAAGTGGCATGATATTTTGCTCCTTTCTTTAACATAATTATAGCATAATTATGTTCTGTATACAATAAAAATATACTATATATCATTGACTTAAAAAGTAAATTTTTCCATATATCCTACATATCCATCGTATTTAATATGACGATAATAACATCATTTAATTTACAACAACAATAATATAGTTTGCTCCGATTTTGTCATATAAAATAAATTTGTCTAACTCCTAGTTTTTCCAATTTTACAAACTTGATGTTATCATTTCTGTTCTATAATTTTCTTCCCAAAATTTTTCTTCATTCATTCCAACTCCTTCAGGCATTTGTTCCAAACACTGTCCTTTTTCTTGGCATTTAACTATTTCACTGATTTCTGCCAAAGCAAGTCTATGAGCCGCCCTTGAGAAAGAGGTGTCTTTATACTCGACCTTAATAGTTTCTATGACGATTTTATAACCGTCTTTTATATATTTATCAATTATACAAGGAACTAATTTTGAGAGATTATCATTCAAATACATATGAATATGACCTCCCCCAGAACCAAGCAATCTATATGCAATATTTGTTGATTTTCCAATATATAGGCATGTACGTTCTTCATTTTTTTCACCAAATATTTTATATACCCCAACAATATTTTCTTTATCAGCCAAATCACAAGGAATAAAAATATTATGTTTTTGAGCTAATAGAATTTTTTCTTTAAATGTCATAATAATACCTCACCTCTCCAAACAATAATCTGTTTCCATTTTATCATAAACGTTTTCAAAGTCCAATCTTATTCCACCATTGAAATGTACTTATATATCGTTACCCTCGAACATTTCATTAGTCTAGCGAATTCCGATACATTGATTTCTCCGGTCTGATACTTCTGATAATACTTCCAGAATTTGTCAGGCAATCTGTCCATCGTTATCGGAGGCCTTCCAATCTGTTTTCCCTTAGCTCTGGCATTCTTTATACCCGATTTCACTCGTTGGGAAATGATATTGCGTTCCATTTCAGAGAAGACGCCCCACATCTTGATCATCCCCTCTGTCATAGGGTCGAGTTCTCCTTTTGAGCAATCGACCACGAACGAGCCACCGATGTTGAGGATCAGCTTCTTATCCCTCACCGTCTGTAATATCTCGCATAAGTGCTTTGTTGACCTGGTAAGACGGGACACCTCTGTTGTCGCAATCGTATCCCCTTCTGAGACAATATCTAACAGCTTATTAAATTCTACTCGGTCGTCTTTCGTTCCGCTCTCATATTCCCAGTAAATACACTTTTCATCTATGACGCCAAGCGCATACAATTCCCGTTTCTGACGATTGATGTCCTGCCGTTCCTCATTTGTGCTGCATCTGGCATATCCGTAAATCATGTAATCCTCCTAAGTGTTAACGAAAAGGTATACTAAATATCTTTTACAGAAATCGGTATCTTTTCCTATTAATAATGTACCTCTCCCAGTGTAAAGGAAACCAACTGTTTTTGTTTACAGTCTGTTTTTTATTCTCAGAGCACCCAACTGATTGTGATTGTCAGATACTCTGATTCGTACTCCCTCAGTTTTAATCCTTCTTGAAACAGATTCCGAGACCAAAATTAGGTGTATTGACTGAAATAAACAGCAGCGCCTGTACTGTACACTCAGCAACCATTTCCTTATAAGCATGCATCAGACGATCCAATTTCACCTGTTCTTTAAATAAATAGTAATTCCAAACGCGATCGATCAACAGTTCACTAAATCTCGAATATGCTTCAGTCATCTGCTCAACGTAGGCATCGCTCTCAGATAAATATTTCTGCATGTCTTCATATGCTATATCTTCCTGTTCCGTCAGCTTATCCAGTCTCGTAACTTCCAGATATGCATTGTAAATAGCGTCATCCGGAACCGAATATATCGTTTTCCCAATCAGTTTTTCAAAGTCGGTCTCTGCAATTCCAGATGCTCTTGAGTCATATAACAACCGTTCCCGATTACTTTCTTTCTTATATAAAAGCGACGGTGAATTAAGCCACTCTTCTGTGATCGTGATTGGAACCGGAAGCTGAATATATCCGGCTTTGACGAGTTCATGGTTGTCGGCGGTGATGTTTAATGCGTTTCTCATTGTTTTCATACTGTTTCTCTCTCCTTCGTTTACTAAGTGTTATTTTTTTGTTTTTTACATACATAATAAGGCTCACATTTCTGAAAACTCGTCAGCTTTTTTCATGTTTTTTCAATTAAATTTGTTTTCAAATTTGTTTTCAGAGCACTACGCGAATTAATTCTGTTTCTCGTTCAATATTTTTCCATTTATAAGCTGTATCTCTTAACAGGCTCACAATCGTAAATTATCAAAAGAATTTTCCAAATTTCTATATAAGATTTTCTGTTCCGTTCCTTTTCTTTCAGTGAATCTTCCAAAATTTTTTGTCTGCAAGACCCCATTGACATATTTATAGCGAACACAAAAGAAATGGATTCTGGAATCAAGGGCACTGAATTGACCAGCCGTTCGATTACTATACCTCTCTCTGGAATACACAATCATTTTTTATGATTCTGAAATTGAATTCGTTCAAAGCTTTCGGTTTTCGATTTTTGATTATTTTGAACTAGTGCAAATGATGTTTACTCCAATGCCAGTTCCTTTCTTCGGTAGTTCAAGTGCGTAAAGCACATATTTCTTATGACTTAAAGAAAGGACTCACTGGCATTAGTGACATGGATTAACATGATGGACAACATTGAAAAATGCAAATCACTGCTCGAAAAGCTTCGGGCAACAGAAACTTTGGAATCGCGCATGAAAATTCTGCAAGAACTCTCAAACGAGGAGCAGTTCGAACTGGACAAGTACCTCTGTTATGGCGAGAGAACAGTTGAGGGGACAGTGTGCTTCCCTTACCGAAATGGAAAGTACTTTAATCAGAAACCAACCGAGAAAGCACCATGGATTAAAGACAGATTCAGAGATCTTGATAATCTCTCTATCGAATCAGTTCAAAAGTATGATAATTACCGAACTCTTAATATTTTGAATCCGGGCAGCACGGAACGCAGAAAAGAATATTTTCACTATATTAATGAAATGTATATTGATCTTGACTCGGTTCATAAGGACGGCATTCCAGAGTCGGAACAGACGCGGCTTCTCAAGTTGTTATACGACTTCCTTATGACCGCCTTTGATAATAACACCCTCCCACGACCGACTTCCTTCTTATTTAGTGGACGTGGATTCGCCCTTCACTATGTTCTCAAGGAGCCGATCCCGGTTAATTCTGAAGAAGCGATCAGTTTTGCTGCGTTGTACCAGTGCACATTCGATAAATTAGAACGTTTACTTGAAACCGGTGCTAGCGAAGCCGGTACAGATGTTGACCGAGTCGTTCATGGTATCAGCCGTATGGGACGAGTTGCCGGAACTCTGAACACTAAAGCTAAGCGATTCTCGCGTTTTGTGGACATTACAGCTCATTATTTCACAATGGACGAACTGGTTGCTAGATTTGTTGATGATTCAGAAGACTTCGAAATCCGCAAATCACTGAAACGCTCAGAAAAAGGCATTACCAAAGTGGCGATGATTAAGTACTATGCCAAATTAGAATCGAAAGCATTGAAAGGGCAGAAGCTTTCAGAAAAAACACTTGAAAAAATTACCGGAGCCAAACATAAAGAGAGCCAGTATGAAGCATCCGCTGATGCATTAAGTGACCAGCAGTTATCGCAGTGGTGTCATATCGCGTTATATGGATTGTGGCATCTGGATCAGTTTCTTTTATTACGAAAATGGGTTGATGGCACCGGCAGATATAAATACGGATTAATTTATTATAATCTCGCGCGAACACTTCATGACCCAGATCAGGCAGAATACTTTCTTCGGAGAAATATAGAAAAAATGGAGGAACCTCTTGATGAAAATGCCATTGAGAGAATCATCGAGGGAACAGAGGATGTCATTTTAAACCAAGGGTTTCCACTGCGCTATTCCTACGACAAAATCTGTGAAACATTAGACATCGAGCCTGAAATTGCTGAAAAATGCGGTCTGGTATCAGTGGATGCGCGCGCTAAGAAAACAGAAGAGAACATTAATGCTGCAGCCGAACGTGATAAAGAGATCATGAGGATGCACAATGAAGGAATTTCTGCGAGACAAATTGCCAAGATTCTGAAAAACGAGCATCCGGAGTGGCGTATCTGTAGTCGTACCGTAGACAGAACTATTGCTAAATTCAAAGGCACTGACATCCAAAGTTTAAATCGAACTATATATGTAGTTCGCAAATACAAGAATGCGTGTTTTTCCGCGGTGGACACATGTGCGTGTGCAGAAGATACAAAGGTGCGACAACATTCAAGTAATGTAGTAATTAAAGATTCAAAACAAGGAGCTCTGGTTGGGCCGAAAGCATCCCGGGATTCGGTACTTGCCGAGCTGAATTCCGAGAATCCGATTAATGAAAAATTGGATAACGAATTTAAGAAATATATTCTTTCGGTACTGAAAAATGGGGAAAATGTATTTCTTCACGGAATGGGCGGTACCGGAAAAACGTATTTGCTTAAACTGTTTATAGAATATTGTAATCAAACGAATCGAAACGTAGCAGTCGTAGCCCCTACCGCAGTTGCCGCAACGAATTACGAACAATCGGCTACCATACATAGTTTCTTCCATTTTAATACCGGAATTATAGAAGAAAACTCTGTAAACCTCATGCAGATTCACACATTAGAAAACGTTGATGTTCTGATTATTGATGAAATGAGTATGGTCAGATGCGATTTGTTTGACACAATTTTGTATACGATTGAGGAAGCCGAACGTCTGTATAAAAAGAAGATTCAGCTCATTCTGTGCGGAGACGTCGGTCAGCTTCCATGTGTTGTCACAGAGGATGAGACAACCTGTCTGGTTCATAAATATAACTCTCTACATTATATGTTCTTTGAGTCAAAGCGATACCAGTCTCTGCTTATAAAACACTTTTTATTAGAAAAGAATCGGAGAACAAATGCTGGGGAATCACTTTATGCGAAAATCATGAAACATATCCATGATGGCGATACCCGAGTGTTGTCTCTACTAGATGACAGAGTTATATCAGATCAGTTGACACCGCCAGAAGGCATCATCGTTCTTGCAGCACACAGAGCAACTGTAAACCAGATTAATAATACTACCATCAGTAAACATATGACAGATCCATCCTTTCAGAATATGAATGCGACCGGAGCCTCAGACGCATCCGAAGGTGAATACCCTGTTCCGCTCCAGCTTCCGGTATTCGAAAAAATGAAGATCATGTTCGTGTCCAACAAACCAAAACGAGGCTACGTGAACGGAACCATGGCTGAAATCATATCGATCCAGACGGATAACATTACGGTATTTGCAAACGGTAAACAGCTTAATGTTAAACGAGAACAGTTCGTGTCCGACATCGACAAAACAAAATCCATCAAGCAGTTTCCGTTTGTTCCAGCTTATGCAATCACGATTCACAAATCTCAGGGACTGTCTCTTGATCAGGCACTTGTATATCCTGACTGCTTTACTTCCGGCATGTTATATACCGCACTGTCCAGACTCCGCTCCATGGATGGCTTATACCTTGCTTCCTCAATTTCTGAAAAATCTTTAATGACTTGTCTGGAAGCAACGGAGTATATGCAGCATTTAAACCTCATCACTGCAGAAAATTATCAATCTACACAAGGAATGCACTAAAAATGCATTCCTTTGTAAATCACTCGCACATATTTAATTATAACAAGCCTATGTTATCTTGTATCATCTAGTATAACAGACTGATACCGGATGTCAAGAGGTTTGTAATTAAAAACTTTATAGACGCAACATATTCGTCAGAAAGGACAGCTTATGAACACTTACTCTACATCACAAACTCTGGAACAACTTATCAATGCCTTGAAGTCCTTCCCGCGAATCGGGCAAGAAGATTTCGCACACATGATGTCGGAAGCCTTTAGTGACTTCGCTTGTCCGATTAAATACGACTGTGACCTCACCACAGGACGTCACTCCGTATGGATGCCCGATTGTCCTCAAATCTCGGACGACATCACATGGACTAATGCAGCCGAAGCCGCACGAGAGCTCACCTGGTTTTTGAATAGGTTCAATGAGAACCGCACCAATCTGGAAACTGCAATCAATTAACCGTTAACCAAAGCTTATAACATCGAATCAAATTGGAGGAATTTATTATGTATGGATACACTTACCGCCCATCCGCAGCCAAAAGACAAGAATTTCATGAGAAGATGCTTGAAATCGAAGCATTCTGTAAAAAGCATGGTATCTCTGCAAGCCGTAATAACGATAGCTATTATTTCAGCATTGAAGGTCAGCGCTATCGGGTGAGCAACCATTCTGTCGAAGCAAGCAACCGAGCCGCTTTCGATGAATACACCGGTAAGCAGTGGAGAGAACTTTATCACGACCCGGAACGTGAAGAGGATGTTATCGAAATCCTGGCTGGCAAAACTAGGATCATCGATATTTATAATGACCTGGTCGCTGGATATGATCTTGATTATCGAGGTCGGAGAATCGAGTAAATAGTTTCTACATAAAAACAGAACTTGGGAGACCTTTTATTTGGTCTCCTAGTCCAAAAACAATATATTACAATCATAATATGAACTAAATTGGAGGTTATTCTTATGAAAAAATGGCAAGAAAACGAAATATTAACAGCACTTGATAAAGCAACTATCGATTATGCAAAGATTAAATTCTGTGATGTTGCTCGATCGTTAGGTTATAAATATATTAATACCATAGATGTTATAACGCTTACCAATAAATTTTTAGCTAAACATCCTACTTACTCTCCTGTCAGACACGTCGCTGACATTAATCATATCATGCCGTGGGAAAGCTGGTTTGCAACTCTGGTGTTCTATGAATATCTGGATGGTGACAGCGATGAGGACGAATATGACGACGATGACGAGTTATAAGTTTTTTTCTGAATCCTATAATCACAGACTTGAAAGACAGCATGCGGAGACCTATCATCGGGTCTCCTGCCTCTGCCTTCAATGACAGTCTATTCCCTAATCCCCGCCGGATACAGATCCCCATTCGGCAGACTCGGTGTTTCAGCTTCTGCATTCTCTTTTCTGACCTCTTTCCGCTCATCCGGATTTAGTAATACTTTTGTCCGTATTTATCACGAAATCATTTTAATCCTGTCACAAAATGGCTTTATCCGCTGCGGACAAAGCCTTATTTTTCAAGGCTTTGCTGCACCAAAATCCCTGTAACCCTACCATTTCTCTCCGCGCGCAAGTGCCTCTTCACGGAGTTTTAACATTTCATTTTTAAACTCTACCGCTTCCTTGTGCATTTGTGTATGATCCGGCATCGGAGCTGAGTCAAACATATCATTGATTCGTTTTGCCGTTTTTCTTGGCATCCATTTTCCATGCCATGGTCTCACCCTTTTCATGCTGCCGCCCCCCTTTCACATTCTATGCGTCCACAAACGGAACCGATAAAAGCACCTCTCCAATCTTATTCCTGTTGTGTCTGTGCCCGAATTAATGCTTCCATCCGCTCTTCGAAGCTCATTTTCTGAACCGGGATTTTATCATCTGCATCACATCCGTTGTTATTTCCTGTCATTTTAGTGGTTTCGAATGGGATATCTTCCTCTTCATACGCTCTGAAACGATATTCATATTCTTGCAACGTGATAATCGTCACAACCAGCACGTCTCCATTCTCGCCTGACTCCAGTGCTTCACTGTAAGCTCTTAGCACAATATCCCGAATCATGCTCTCTATCAGTCGGCATCCGAATTTCGAGTTTGCCTGATCACACAACTCCTTCATTGCTGGCTCTGCCAACTCAATCTCGCAATCAAAGTCATCCGCAATTTTCTCACAATTCTGCTTGATGATTTCTATAATTGTCTCCTGATTCAGCGGATGATAATTTTCAATATACGAAAACCGTCCTATCAGTTCATAACAACCGCCTGCCGATATCATGTCTTCTCTGGTGATTGGAGCCGCATGTTCAGCTTCCATAATTTCATCACTTCCACTGGCTCCGAATCCAATCGGCTCCTTGCTCTCGTTTTCTCTCTTTTTTCTGAACTGGTCAAAGGAACCCATGCCGATGAACAGCAGCTTATTTGTGTTGACATATCCCTGTTTTGTTTCAACACGCGATCCCTCAACCAGCGTAAGCAGATTATGCTGCACTTCCAAATGGACATCTCCATGATTAGCGCTGTATGATGGAGTGCAGATCTTGTCAAACTCATCCATAAACACGATACCAATTGGCTCCAGTCCGCATCCGAGAAACGGCTCCACAATACTTGACGGCTCAGCTCCTCGATATCCAGTTGCTGTCAGATTGCTGACGTCTGAAATAGTGAGCCGAAGTGCAGGGATGCGATTTTTAAAGTAATCCTTAAAAGCTCTGTAAGTCTCTGTTTTCCCGCTTCCGGACGGTGCTGCCAGAATCATATTATTACAGTTACCGTGTGTTGGCATTTCCATGCCTGTTTCAGGAATACTGACATTTTTCAGGTAATTGTATACATTGGCAACCACGATAGCTATGTTTTCCTGCCCCATAACTCTCGACTTCATATACTCTAACAACTCCTGATATGGATTGCCTTCGAGCCATTCCTGAATCTGCCTCTTGGTCTGCTGGTCGATCAGAACGGCATTTCGTTGTCTAATTTCATTTGTGATATTGTTGTTCATTTCTTCTGTTTTCTGCACATTCTGATTTACTGTCTCTGTCATACTCTTTACCTCTCTTCATATGTGTTTGAACTCCTTAGTATTTACACATATAACAAGGCTCAAAATTTAATTTACTCGTCAGAAATCAGAACATTTTTTACATATTTTTGTTCATTTTAGTTGTCTTTATTGTAAATAGTGCTTTTCAAAACTACCACTTCTCTCCGCGCGCAAGTGTCTCCTCTCTCTTTTTCAACATGTACTGCTCAAATTCATCTGCCTCTTTTTCGAGTGCCGTCCTATCTGGAACGACTGCCGAATCGAGCATCTCTCTCAGTATTTTTGCTTGTTTGCCGAAAACCAAAACAATATTCTGCTTACGTCTTGCGATTTTCCAAATCATTCTGTTAATCCTCCCCAGTAATCTATCTGTCTTTCGAAAACCATTTTCATCATGACGATTCAGATTTCTTATAGATACCTCTTCATCAGTGCCGCTCTCTCAAGGCTCTCCTGCGCCAGATACTTCCGCTTGTAATCCTCGTATTTACTCATCCCATCTCCGGCGCCGTTCTCCTGAAACCGTTCTTTAACAGACATTACATAGATTTCCTCAAAGGTTTCAAGACAAAAGGCGCCCAACATAACCGGATACTCTGGATATGCCTCCTTATATACACAGCCGCAGTCCACGTTAACATCGTTTTTGTGATAACTAATAAGACCGGGTCTGATATTATAAGTTAACGAATCTTCGGCTGCCAATGCGATAGTAGGCGTGTGTCCGTGCACAACGATCTCATCACTCTTATAATTTCCATACTTTCTTGCATACAGATTTGTATTGTACTGCTCTAATTTCGGTACTTCTGCATCGTATTCATAAAAAGCGTGCACGATCCTGTAATCCACTGTCTTCCCGGATGCTGTTTCAACTGTCATTTTCCGGTTGTAAGGCAAATGTGAGAAGAAATCAATATATGGTTTCAATCCGTCTGGTGACAGTTTTCCCATCCCGTTCATCCATCTTGAGAACTCATAATAAGTTTCAGGCATTGGTTCTCTGGCGGAATAATTACCAGCATTGTCATACCAGTCCATAAACTCTTTATACCACTCAATCGCCATCTGCTCGTGATTTCCTCGGACCGCCTTATATTTTCCGTCTAATTTGATGTTCTCTAAGCACCAGTCCAACACCTTGTCAACGTCCGGTCCTCGGTCAATGAAATCGCCAACGAAGATGATCTGTGCATCCTGATCCTGTGACTCGATTTTATTTAATAATGCGATCATATCCTGATAGCAGCCATGTATATCCCCGATTACATAATGCATCCGTTCTCACCCGCTTTCCATAAAAATACTGCTGTCGTAATGTCAAACAAAACTGTTTCTTCTTATTTTGTATCCCTGTCCTGAAATGCCTTATTGTTCCGCACCAACTCATTGAACGATGCCGGAGTGTAATTATTAATGCAGGCACCGGCATTTAAGGCACGCTCTCTCGTTTTCATAAATTCGTATACCTCATCCCGTGCCCCATGGATGTGCCCGTAAATCAGCCATGATCCATGACGGCTCTTATACCATTCTGCTAATGGATAATGGCACAGGCAGATCTGTTTGTCTTCATCTGTGACATGCTGCATTTTTTCAATGCTTTCCAGATACTTTGCAGCATCCTCACAATCCAGTGTCGCCTTGTCATGATTTCCGATGATGAGGTGCTTGTGACCTTTGAGTTGTCTTAAGTACCAGTCCGGTGTCCGTCCTGACCGATAGCAGAAATCACCAACGATATAAACATCATCATCTGCGGACACTCTTGAATTCCACAACTGAATCAGGCAGTGATCCATTGTGTCGACATCTGAAAACGGTCTGTGCTCAAACAGTATTACATTTTTATGTCCGAAATGCAGATCGCTAATATATAAATTCATGATGCGCCTCCCTCAATTTATTTCTTATCGTCTTGTAATCTAAACCTATGAATCAACTCTTTCTCGAATGCCAGCGATTCCGATGTCTCCTGTACCGCTCTCTCATACTCAGGCGCACCAGGTTCATAAGGTCTCCCGCTTTCTTCCATGACAAACCTCAGATTCTCACTCTTCGTCATCATCTCCGCCTTCGTACTCAATCAGTTCTTCATAGTCGTCTTTATTTCCGACTCTTCGAAGGTAATCTTTTCCGCCATCGACAGCGACCGCACCGCATTTACAGAATTTAAAGTCATGTCTACTGGTACTCTCAATGATCTCACCACATTTTTTACACTTGATCCGATTTCTAACTATCTTTTTCATGATGTTGTCCTCGCTTTCTATCTTTATTATTAATTATAATTAGATTTCCTGTCTGCCGCCACATGAAATTTTGACACCGTTTTTTTCGATATTCTTCAAAATGACACCGTTTTCTTCGATATTTTAGATTTTGTCACGGTCTCCTTCGATATTTCGTATTTTGTCACCGTTTTCTTCGATAAACGCTCATCTTTTTCGATAATCGCTTATCTGATTCGATAATTGCGGATTCCATTTTGCAGCACCAAAACATAATTCCGTATCCATTGTGTATTAATTCTCTGTAATATATTAATATCCTCGTCCAAGACGAGGATATTCTCAATGCTGATATTCAATAATTTGCTTAAAATCAGGAGATTTTCAAGACTTGGCAACGATTTCCCGGAAAGCCATTTGTAAACAGCCTGTGGGTTCTCAAATCCCATGACTTCCTGAACATCTTTTACCGTATACCCATTGGTTTTCAACAATCTCCGAATGTTTTCTCCTGTTTCTTTTTGTTTAACTGACAAATATATCGGTTTCATAAGCGCTTCCCCCTTATTTATCTGCCATTTTAATATGTAGTAGTTGCATTCTAGCACCTTTTGAATAAATCCGCCAGTATTTTATTCTTCTTTCTCAGTCACACGGATCCCAAGTGCCTCACTCGCCCAGTCGATATAGATTTCTGTGATAATGAAGGATTTTATATCATCGGGAACCTCATTTTCATAGCCAAAGTATACCGTTTCTTTATCTTTACGAACATTTATCATAAAATAGTCATCCGCTGACGTAATCTTTAAAAAGTCTCCCAATGTCTGTCCCATAATGCAATCCTCCTGCTATATCTGAATGAAAAACGGTTTCAATAAATGTCTATTTTCATTCACTAAGTTTACAACCGATGAAAGCTTATGTCATTCAACTGATGGTTTAAAGTGTCTTTTATACTCTATATTCAACGTATAGGATCTCATACTACCCATCAGACTACGACTCTATCCGCCTCCAACACTTCCGTATTTCTTAATTATTCTACTGCTTTTAATTTCTTCACATCAACTACAATAGCTGCGGTTCCGGCAATAATAAACAGAATATTCATAATCAAAATACTGGTTGTAGAATCACCAAATGCAAATACCAGAAGCAAACCAATTGTTCCAAGTATTTTCCACTTGATTGCGTTAACTTTCGTCCAAAGCCAAATAAGCGCAGTCACAACAGCGTAGATGCATAGCGGGCTTCCAATCAGGTTAACGATTGCAGCTAAAACTCCTGCTCTGCTTGCATATCCAGGGAATTCTACGATGCTACTGATCAGAAATACTGCTGCTAATACTGCTTTTACCACCATCATTGTTAATTGTTTTTTGTTTGTGTTGTTCATTTTGTTTTCTCCTTTTCGTTTCCATAATGTTATATTTTTTTGTTACACTTATTAGACACTGCCATTTACAAACAGGTTTTAGAAATCTATAAATATTTTTATCCAATGAATATATTTTCAATATCATGCAAAGCTAATATAATAAATAGGACAACAAATACTAAATTTAAAATCATTGCTGCCACTGTAGCTGTACAGAGGCTCATTAAAAATACCAGTAAAACAAATGCGATAAAAGTCCCCAATAAAGAACATGTCATCAGAAATACCATAACCAGTATTGTCACAACAACATAGATTGATGCTGTGCTGCCGACAAGTTCGATAATAGCAAATATAATAGACCTGCCATCACTGAGACGATCAATAAAAGTTGGTACTCCCTCAAAAATCAGGAATAATACCATCAATACAACCTTAACTGCTGAAAATACTGCTTGTCCTAAGTTTAATCCATTTTTGTTCATAACGTGTTTTCTCCTTTTCGTGTTTGGATTTTTATTTGTTTACACTTATAAGACAGTACGATAAGCAAACAGGTTTTAAAA